>Ga0209536_100003719_pt1 | contig 24371 bp, 26 predicted proteins | sample DeeMarSeWOR28_12_FD_187461 | JGI IMG/M metagenome (GOLD analysis project Ga0209536, IMG submission 187461) | Marine sediment microbial communities from White Oak River estuary, North Carolina - WOR-2-8_12 (SPAdes) (version 2) | ecosystem: Environmental > Aquatic > Marine > Intertidal zone >...
GACCATGGTGATTGATCAGGCGCACTATGTTCGAGACCTTCTGCAGGACCAGGCCGCCCCGGCTTTGGGAGGCTGGATTCCACCCGGCTTACCCGGGCATTCGCCCGACATTGGTCTTCCCTGCGATCCTGCTACCGCCCGGCGTTTAATGGCCGAGGCCGGCTATCCGGAAGGCCGGGGTTTCCCTCCCCTGGATATGGTTTGGTTTGACGGTCCTCTTCCGAGAAAGGAAGGCAGCTATTTAGCCCGGGTATGGCAAGAACAGCTAGGCATCACCATCCGGCCAGTGCATGTGCCGTTCTCTGAATGGAATGATTTAGGGAACCGTCCTGATCTGCCGGCGGTATATATGATATGTTGGTATGCTGATTTTCCGGACCCCGACAACTTCTTGCGCACTGGATTACCTGAAATAGTCCGGACAAATCGACGGTTCCTTGAAAAAATCGAGGCCGCTAGGGTTGTGACCGATCAGCGCGAGCGTCTGGCCTTGTACCGCGAAGTGGATAAGATATTGATAGAAGAAGCACTTATCCTTCCTCTTAGATATACATTGCGACATTTCTTTGTTAATCCAAGGGTGCGAAAATTCCCGCTCACATTCTACTGGAAGGATTTCATCGTTGATCCGGATCGAGCCGGGGGCTGAGTCTTTAACGGCGCCCAATTGAAGAAAAAGCCTTGCAGCGGAGCAGCACCCCATCATGGGCCGGGCAAATCCGTACGCGAACGGCGTCCTTCACGAACGATCTCGACGATCTCTTCGCCAGAGATATCTATCGAAACCGGCGGAATATCAAGGGGTGAGCTACCCCCTTCATCTGGCCGGATGACGAACACTTTCCCATCACGACGCTTAATCTTCACCGCCCCTTCTTTCAACACCTGGTCTAAGAGTTTGGCCAGTTTCTGGCGAGCTTCAGAATACGTGTAAACATTCATTTTCACCATTCCAATATAGAGAGGTTGATCGCCTGAGCATGCCCCTGTAACGCTTTATCTAGTGTCAACAATGGTGCATTGAACTCGCCAGCACAATGTAACAAATAAGCATCATAGGCATAGATATCTAGCCTCTCCGCCAATCGCAGCGCTTCGTCGAGTTCGATATCCACCCAGCGAATAGGGATTGAACGATAAGCTTGAATGCTGGCTAAAGCGTCATTTAATGATAAGCGGTTTCGTTTAAGCATTGCCGAAAACGCGTTGCCGATCTCCCAATGAACTGAGCCAGGAGCAATTAGATCTGCTCCAATAGTTAATTGGATCAGATGCTCTCGCTCTGGTTCAGCCACGATAACGGCAATTATCGCAGACGTGTCAATAATAACATTCATGCAATTTCTTAATTGTACAATTGTACATGTAATATGGCTTGGCTGCAACTCATTATCAACAAGAATCGGCCTGGTTTCCGGCCATGACTGCCAGCTCAGGAATGGCACTATAGAGATAGTATATGACTTGCCTCAAGTTGTGCTTTCCGATCGATATAGCTTCCAGGAGTCTGCCTAATTACCCTAATTTGTCCCCTTATTGGGGCTAAATTAGGGTAATTATGGTTGAGCGATAATCTTAGCTTCAATTTCAAGCTCCATGCTGCCTCGGATCACGGTCACAGCGATCGTATCGCCAACCTCAGTGTTCATCTCCAGATATTCTAGGTAGTCGATCCAGTCCTTAACTGGATGGCCATTAACGGCGGTGATAAGGTCCCCACCCGCCAACAATCGTCGGTTGCCGATGATAATTTCCTGGTTTGCCCCCCGGATACCGGCCGCCGCCGCCGGGCCATTTCGGTAAAGTTGAGCCACCAGGACGCCTTGATCGGCCGGCAGATTCAACACTTCGGCCAAATCGAATGTAACCGAATAACCCAGGATCCCCAGCCACGGGTGTGGATAACTGCCCTTCTCGATCAGGGCCGCCATCACGCGCTTCAGGGTATCTACCGGCACGGCGAAACCAATCCCTTCTGCTTCGCGGCGTATGGCGGTATTGACGCCAATCACCTGGCCACGCGAATCGAGGAGCGGCCCGCCCGAATTGCCGGGATTGATGGCTGCATCTGTTTGGATAACGTTGAAGACATAGTTATCTTCCGCAAGCTGCAACGGCCGGCCTAAGGCGCTAATAACCCCGGTAGTCAACGTTTGCTCCAGGCCAAAGGGATTGCCGATGGCGATAGCCCGCTGGCCAACCCGCAGATCAGCCGTAGTGCCTAGCTCAACTGGCATTGTTCCTGGTGGCAAGCTCTCCGGCATCAAAATCGCCAGATCGTTCAGGGGATCGGTCCCGACGATCTCGGCCGGCACCCTGGATTCATCGGAAAAAGTAATCTCGATGCTGTCCGCACCCTCGATGACGTGGTTGTTGGTGACGATGTGTCCTGACCTGTCGACCACGAATCCCGATCCTGTTCCCTCACTTGCAGATGGTCCGAAGAAAAAATCCATGGTTATGATGCGAGCTGTAACATGAACGACGGCCGGACTTATCCGCTGGTAAAGATTGGTGATCAATTGTTCCTCGATGTCAATGGGCGCCATATCCACATCTGACAGAGGCGTCGGCGTGGCCACGACGACAATTGGGGTTGGCTCTACCTGGGTAGTTGGGGTGACCTCCTGTAGTTGGCTGCAACCAACGCCGATGAGCAGAAATGTGAACAAAAATAAGAACTTTTGGATGGTCATGGAGTAGTAGCTCTCTTTTTCACTGGGTTTGATAACTATCTTACCGTGGCTGGTTGTTTGTTAGCAGTATGCTAGATAACCCTATTTCAGATGTAGGTTATTTTAGCAATTGAATAGAGTTCTGAAACTTAAACCCGGTCAGGTACGTAATCATTTTATAGGTGTTGAGGAAAATATCGTCAAACCTGGTTTCATATCTAGGGCATGATACCATTTCAAATCGTCTATCGCGTTTCAAAGCAGGGCATTGAAGGAAAGATCGAATGAATATGTTAGAAAACCTTCGCAGGAGTGAACGAGGGGTATCTTTCGGCCGCACGTTGAAAACTCAAGCTATCATCTTGGGAGGATTCGTGTTGCTTATCTGGCTGCTGGAGATAATCGACTGGTTGATCTTGAAAGGATCTCTCGATGCTCTAGGAGTCCAACCCCGTACGCTGGTGGGTCTGAGAGGCATCCTGTTCATGCCCTTCTTGCACGGTAGCTTTGGTCACGTCCTGGCCAATACCATCCCCTTCCTCATTCTGGGCTGGCTGGTGATGTTAGGGGGTATTTCCCAGTTTTTTACTGTTGTGGCTGTGACCATAGCCGTCAGCGGGCTCGGGGTTTGGTTATTCGGTAGCTCCAATTCCGTACATATCGGGGCCAGTGGGCTCATATTCGGCTTTTTTGGTTTTCTAATAACGAAAGCCTATTTCGAACGCAGCCTGCCTTCCATCATCCTGGCTATCTTCGTCTTCGTTCTGTACGGCGGCCTTTTGTTGGGGGCTTTTCCTCAGCGGGGGGGTATTTCCTGGCAGGGCCATCTCTTTGGTTTTATCGGCGGCGCTTTATCCGCTTACATGCTTACCACCAGTCGTTGGCGCCGAGATCCGACCTGACCGAACCCCAGACCCCAGTCCCCAACCCCCAATTTGTCATGTGGTACAATCAAAGTAGGTGATTGGCTGAAAATGTCGAGGACGATGATGGATGAGGACAATTTAACTGATCTACGCCAACTATTGGCCAGCCAATTGGCCCGGCACTCAGAGATCCATTTTGCTGTGCTGTACGGATCGGCCGCTGAGGGTGGCCCTTTTCGTGACCTGGATGTTGGGCTATTTGTCGACCGTTCGGCGGTGCCAGCTTCGAGGGATTGGGATTTCGCCTTTGAACTGGCGGTGGAACTGGAAGCAGCCATATCCTACCCTGTGGACGTCCGGGTGATAAACGATGCATCCTTGCCATTTCGTTTCAGTGTCAGCCGTGGGATACCATTGTTGGTCAACGACGAGGAAACATGGGTCAACTTCCTGGAATGGACATGGATTATGTACTTTGATTTTCAACCTGTAGCCATGCAATACTTGAAAGAAATGAAATGAATAAGGAAGTAGATCAAGTTCGGGTTCGGGAATTAATGGGCAATATGAATGATGCCCTTCGTCGTTTGCGCGAATTAGGTCAACTGTCCGAAAAGGATTTCCTGGCCGATTACCACAATACTGAGAGTGCCAAGTATTTGTTAATTGTGGCCTCTGCGGCGACCGTCGATCTTTGCAACCACATTGCCGCCCGTCGTGGTGGAAGGGCACCGCAGGATTATGCAGATTGTTTTGCCGTTCTGCTGGAGATGGGTGTTATCGAGGATGGGTTAGCGAAAAACCTCCAACAGATGACCCGCTTTCGTAATCTCCTGGTCCATGTATATGGGCAGGTGGACAATCGTCTGGTATATCAGGTTATGCAGGAGGATCTAGATGATTTAGATGCCTTTCAACAGGCTATATTAAACTGGATGGGAAGCTGAGGGAAGGGAACCATACATGTCGGAAGCTCGCCGCAAGGGTATCGGCCGGGCTTTGATGCATAAGGCTCGCATTTTTGCCCAGGCCACTGGATCTGCCAGTCTAGAACTCTTTACGGCTGTAGATAACAAGCCGGCTCAGGAATTATACGAATCCCTGGGTTACGTCCGCGATGAGGAGTTTTATTTCTACGAATTGTCGCTGAAGTGAAGCAATAAGCCCTGCGATAGCTATTAGAGATATTCTAGTTCTCGGGCGGCGGCCGTTAACTCGTCTCGAAACTTAGGGTGAGAGATATTAATTAATTCGTGTGCCCTTTGGCGAATCGTTTTGCCAAATAAAGAGGCCACGCCGTACTCCGTGACGACGTAATGCACGTCATTGCGGGTGGTGACTACCCCAGCTCCCTTATTAAGCAAAGGCACGATGCGGCTGATAGAATCCTTTTTTGCTGTGGATAGGAAGGCGATGATGGGTAAACCATCTTTAGAACGAGCAGCACCGCGGATGAAGTCAACCTGGCCGCCGACGCCACTGTAGATCTGAGGTCCGATTGAATCGGCACACACTTGACCGGTGAGGTCCACTTGCAGCGCCGAGTTGATGGCTACCATCTTTTCATTTTGGGCGATGTTAAATGGATCATTGACGTAGTCAGTGGGGTGCATCTCGATAATGGGATTATTGTGCACGAATTCGTAAAGCCGTTTCGAACCGAACAGGAAACCGGAGATGATCTTGCCCGGGTGAAACGTCTTGCGGGCGCAGGTGATCACCCCGGCCTCGACCATATCGATGACGCCATCAGAAAAAAGCTCGGTGTGCACTCCCAAATCTTTGTGGCTGCCCAGGTTTTGTAGCACAGCGTCCGGGATACTACCAATGCCCATTTGTAATGTGGCGCCATCGGGAATCATCTCGGCTATGTGCTGGCCAACTAGCAAATGCCGTTCAGTAGTACCCCCTTGCGGCGCTTCGGGTAATGGATAATCGACTTCGACGATGTGGTGCAAACGGCTGACATGGATGAAGCAATCGCCAAGCGTTCGGGGCATTTGCCTGTTTACCTCGGCGATGATGATCCGCGCCGACTCGGCGGCCGGCTTCGTCGTTCCTACTTCAACGCCGAAACTGCAGAACCCGTGTTCATCCGGTGGTGACAATGAGATGAGTACGGCATCTAGCGGTAATTGCCCATAGCGAAAGAGTCCTGGGATCTCCGAAAGAAATACAGGGGTGAAATCGGCCAAGCCCGCGTGCACGGCTTGGCGCACGTTCGGGCCGATAAATAGAGCATTTACTCTTATCGCCCCCTGAAATTGGGGATCGACATACGGTGCCTCGGCGAAGGTCAATATGTGGGTGAGTTCGACATCCCGAATCTCACTGGCGCGCCTTATCAATCCCCCGATCAACTCTTTTGGCACACCAGAACCGCCAGCCAAATAAACGCGGTTGCCCGACTGAACGCTGGTCAAAGCAGTGTCAGCATCAGTTACTTTGCCCCGGTACATCGCTTCCCAGTTCATCAGTTGCCTCCGGCCAACAGGCGGACAAATAAGTCGCTATCTGTCTCCCGGCCGAGGGCGCTGGCAACACCAGGATGGGCCAATTCACCCTGGTATAAGTTAATGCCTCTGACCAGGGCCGGATCTTGCTTCAGGGCGCCAAGTAGTCCGCTTTCGCCGATAGTAAGCAGATATGGCACGACGGCATTGGTGAGGGCGTGACTGGTCGTGCGGGCGACCGCGGCCGTGTAATTAGGCACGCAGAAATGAATCACACCCTCGTCGACGAAGGTCTGATCGCGTAGCGTCGTCGGACGGCTGGTTTCCACGCAGCCTCCCTGGTCGATGGAGAAGTCAATGATCACCGATCCCGGCCGCATCTGACGAACCATCTCCCGGCTGACCAATACCGGTGCCCTTTGACCGGGGATCAATACGCAGCCAACAAAAACGTCGGCAAAAGTTATGGCGCGATTAAGGTTGTATTCGTTGGAGATCATCGTCGTCACCCGGCCTCTAAAGGTGTCATCCAGATGCTGCAACTTTCTAATGTCGCGGTCCAAAACCGTAACCTGGGCACCCAGGCCCAAGAAAGCCCGGGCAGCGTTGAAGCCTAAAACCCCACCACCCAGGATAACGATGGCAGCCGGCGGCACGCCTGGAATTCCGCTGAGCAAGATACCCCGCCCCCCTTTATTGTTCATGAGTAGCCGGCCGGCGATAATTGGAGTCAGACGGCCGGCAATCTCACTCATCGGCTCTACCACTGGTAACAGGCCGTCCTCATCCTGCATCGTGTCGTAGGCGACGGCCGTGATCTCCCGTTCGATCAGCGCGTCTAATAAGTCGGGGGAAGAAACTGAAAGATGAAGGAAAGAACAAATCGTCTGCCCGTGGCGGAAAAACCGGTGTTCTTGGGCTGTTGGACGGCTTACTTTAGCCACTAAGTCAGCCCGGCCAAAAGCTTCGGCGGCCGAGTACACGATTTGCGCGCCCGCACGACGATAGTGCTCGTCACTGAAGCCGGCGCCGGCCCCGGCCCCACGTTCCACGTACACTGTATGGCCGGCCTGTACCATTGCCAGCACCCCAGCTGGGGTTACCCCAACCCGCATTTCTAAATCTCTCGTTTCTTTGGGTATACCAATCTCCATGGAAGAAGCCACCTTTTTACGAACTTAATCGGCCGCCTCGCCGATCGCTTCGGCACTGAACCTGCGTAAATAGCTAATCGCCAGGACAAACATGATGGTAATGATGGCCGCCGAGACGAGACAAAAACGGCAGATGGCGTTAATTACAAACAGCTCCAGAGCTGTAAGACCCAGGCTGAATAGAAAGGCAAAGCCAGTCAGGCCGACAATCAATTCTGGCGAATAGTCGTCGAGCAACGGCCACCAATCTTTCAACCAGGTCAATAAAAAGATGACAGCGTAGCCAACCAGCCCAATCAGGGCTACCGGGATCGGTCCAATAGAGGAATAAGGCGCATCGGGACCGCTCACTTTACCGCAGTCATCCCAACTGCTTGCGGTGCAGGCATCGATCAAGTTGCCATTATGGTAAAGCAGCAAGTAAAAAGCGACCATCAATCCAGGGACTGCCAGCAACTGGATCAGGCGGATCTGCCAGTCCTCAGGCCAATTCCTAACCCCCATCGCTAACTCCCACAATGGCATCTATCTGCTGTTGAAAAGAGGTTAATGGCTGGTTGCCCCGCATCATCATGTCGTTGACGAAGAATGTGGGCGTAGAATTGACTCCCAGTGCGGTAGCCGCCATGATATTCTCTTGAACGGTGTTGTTATAATCATTATCCTGCAGGCAAGCGTTAAAGGCTTCGAGGTCAAGTCCCGAATCTTCAGCCACCTGCCGGAAACTTGCCGCCGACATGAAATCTGGGTCTCCCTGAGTATCAAATAACCGCCGATGGTATTCAAAGAAGCGATCTTGTTCGGCGGCGCACAGGGCAGCAGTCGCCGACGGAGCGGTCTGTGGCCCTAAGGCATAAGGCATGACCACCCATTTTACCTGGCCAGGTTTCACATAGAGGTCTTCGATCAAGCCGGCCGTCTCCACGTTAAAGTTCTTACAATGGTTGCAGCCATAATCAGAGACTTCGACGATAGTGACTGGTGCATCTTCAGATCCTTTTGCCACGCAGTTGCCAGGATTTTCTTCACAATATTCGGCCAGAGGTTGCCCTTCGGCGACTTCAGTTGGTTGCGGCGAATCTTGTTCCCGCAGGGTTAAGAACAACAAAGCAAACAAAGCAACGACGCCCACGACGACGATGCCGCCGATGAGCAGCCAATTTGTCCCTTTACTCTCTACACGCCGAGGACGGCGTGTCTTTTTCGCTCGTTTCGCCATAAATTTTTTCTCCTGAGACCTGTTCATTTTGTGGATCAGTTTACCGTATTGTTTCTCTTCCACGAGTGCCAAATGTAATCGATAAGAGCAGATCTTTGTCATTAGGTCATCTATCCCTAATAAAAAGCTAATTTTACCTTGCTTTTTATATTGGGTGAATCTTGGAAGAAAGTCACTGGCAAAACATGATGTTCGCCACAAACCATTGAGCCATAATATCCGATAAACTTCTTTATGAAGCAGAGTTGTTGCTCTGGCAATCGAGACAGATCGTCAATTTATAAAAAGGAAGCAATCGACAAAATTAACTCTAGGCAGATGACGAATCCGGTTGCTGTCGGCCGTGGACTGTCGTCCACTGGGAGCAATTGACAAAATTAGCTCTAGCCGGATGACGAATCCGGCGGCTGGCGACCATGGACTGTCGTCCACTTGGAGCATGCCCAACTAATAGTTGGACCATAATCTTGTCAATTCGTGCTATAAGCGCCTTAATCTTGTCTATTTTTGGTGGAGGGTAAAATGCTGACGGTAAGGGATCTCATGACGGTCAACCCAGATACGGTTAAGCCGGATACTACTTTGAGAGAAGTCATTAACATCATGAAGGTGGAAGGTTGCCGGCAGTTGCCAGTCGTCGACGCCAATGGAAAAGTTGTAGGAATTGTCACCGATCGCGATGTGCGCCTGGCCATGAATTCCCCCATTGTCCTGCACGGCCGCTGGCAAGATGAGGAGTTGTTGATTAACGCCACGGCCGATAGTTGTATGACACCAAACCCGGTGACTGTTACCTCGACCTCGCCAGCTTATCGAGCGGCCGAAATGCTTAGTGCCTATAAATTTGGCGCTTTACCCGTCGTCGACCAAGGCAAACTCGTCGGCATCATTACGGTGACCGACTTTCTGGACCGCTTTGCTACCGGGCAGCCGGCACTGTTTTCAGATCAATAAATGGGAGAAAGGGGGTAGTCCAAAGCTGTTTTTGCCACGGCGATTAACTGGCGATAACCTCTCTTTCCTCTAAAATCTCGTAAGTATGCTCGATGGTGGTTGCCATGGCCAGCATGGCCTGAGCCGGGCAGTATTTTGTTTCGGATAACTCAATTGCGCGAGCCACCGCTTCCTCGTCGACATTGTGCCCGCGCACGATGTATTGAACGTTGATGTGAGTGAAGACGTGCGGGTGTTCACCAGATTGTTGGGCATTTAACTTCACTTCAAGGCCGGTTACGTTTTGTCTTTTTTTACGTAATATGGAGATGACGTCCATAGCAGTGCAGCCCCCCAGTCCGATGAGGAGTAGCTCCATTGGGCGGAACCCGCTGTTATCGCCACCGACCGAAGGGGAAGCATCCATTTGAAGCGTAAAACCTGTATCGGCCGTGCCGAAAAATGTCATCCCATGGTCCATGGTTACCGTAGCTTTCACGAAAAACCTCCTTGATCTTCAGTTGCTGGTAGCTTTTAGTTGCCAAGCTGTGTTTAGCTCTTACTCGCTATCATATTGTGTTCTTCTTGTTCCCATCAGTAGGCTGCCTTTCAGTCAGGGAGCATAGGTTATTCAAAGCAGGGAACTGGTTATTAAAAACTCGACGGAAAGACACGCTTCCCCAATTGGCTATCAGGTAAAAGCGCCGCAATCGGCCACGTAATTGCAGTTAGGACAACGTAAACGGAAGAGTGTATCGTAATCGAGATCGGTGATATAACACTTTGGACATGGCTGCCCCTGGCTGGCTCGAGTCTCGTCCTGCGTCGAGATAACGCCGGTTTTCCACCACTTCTGCGAGCCTGATGTTGTCTGCTTAGCAGACCTATCTACTTGATCGCCCAATCTTTTTTCTCCAGTGTGTTACTGCAAGTTAAGCATATAAGCGACCAGTGCATCAACCTCATCTGTGGTCAACTCGTTAGCATAATTTTGATACATGACGCCGGGAGAGAAGCCATCCACGATATGAGCATTGGGTTCGAGGATTGACTCTCTCAAATAATCCTCGGCTGACATGCCAACGACGAGGGTGCCCGCTCTGGCTCCCACGCCGGCGTGGGAGGGACCTACCAGGGTGACACCTTCTTCAAGAGAATGGCAGGTGACACAACCTGGGGAACTGGCTGAACCGATCGTTGGTCCTTTGTATAGTTCTTCTCCTTGGGCTACGAGGTCTTGTCCGGCGCTCTCCCCGCTTGTATCGCCGTCGCCACCGCCACAGGCAACCAGCACCAGCGAGAGGATTACTAATATTGTGAAAAGAATGAATTGTCGCATTGAAACTAACCTCCCTCAAACTTATCTCTTATCCTTCCCGAATCTCCGCCTGCACCTGTAATTCGCCTGTTTCGGCGAAAGATAACTTGATCGGGATCTCTTCCCCTGCTTCCAAGGGGGATTTTAGGCCTAAACACATCAGGTGGAAGCCCCCGGGTTCGAGCGAAACCGTCTCGCCACTGGGGATGTTGATCTTCATGATGTGCTCCATGCTCATCACACCATCGTCGTCGATGTTTGTTTCATGTAATTGGGTGCTATCGCAAATATCGATTTCAGCGCTATCGAGACTATCTTGTACCCGGCCGGTATTACGAATGTTCATGTAAAATGCCGCGTTTTCGGCTGATGCCGGGGATGAGCGTCCCCAGATGTCGGTGACGACGAGATCGACTTGATCAGCTGGTTGGCAAGCAACCAAAGCCAATCCGATTAACACGCACAGAATAAATACCAAGCTACTCTTCATCAACCCCTTGTCGTGTCGATCTCTTTTACGCAAGTTGAGTGCCAGCCAGTATTTGCCGTTTCCCACTGTTCGGCCGTCAGTCTTTGGCCAGTCGTTTCAAGTCGGCGGCGATATCCTCTCCCGGTGTGCTGAATGAGTAGATCAGGCGCAGATAGCCGTCCTTGTCGACGGTCGCCACCGTCGCCGTATGGTCCACCAGATAGCCTGTCTCCACCGTCCCATCCTTCTTTTGATAGTAAATGCCGAAGGGCTTGGCTGCAGCAGCAATCTCTTCATCAGTGCCAGTTAGGCCCAGGAACGAGGGGTCAAAATGGGACAGGTACTGGCCTAAAACCTCGGGCGAATCCCTGTCTGGATCCACGGTGACCATGAGCACCTGCACCTTCTCTCGATCCTTTGAGTTGAGCTCCTTCATCGCCTTAGATAATTCGGCGATGGTCGCCGGGCAGACATCAGGACAATAAGTATAGCCGAAGTACAACAATACCACTTTATCACGAAAATCGTGCAATCTAACCTGTTGGCCATCATGGCCAGTAAGGGTGAAATCGCTCATCGGTGCAGGCGACCCTATCACAGTACCATGGAAACTTGGGGAACCGAAAACAAGGGTGCCCGATAGCAAGCTTATGGTGAGCCAACCCAGGAGTAAGCCAGCCAGCAACCCGCCCAGAGCCAGGCCGTATAGCTTGAACTTGTCCTTTGGATGGGTTCGTTCTTGATCTGGTTTACTGATTGTCGACGTCACTGTCTTGCTCCGCCAGTCATCAGGCCAGGTTACTCGCGATCGCCTGGTTCTCCCCCCTTATCAAGGTCACCGACAAGATAACCATAAACACCCAGATCGTGGCCCCGGTGCCCAGGTGTAAGACCCGGGACCACATCGGCAAACTAAGCAGGACGTTGCTGATTCCCAGGAAAAACTGAAGGGCAAATAAAGCGATAAGGACCCAGGCGACCCGCTGCAGACCACGATCGTGGTGGCTTTTCTTCAGGAGATACCAGAGGATCAGGGCGGTGGCCAAGGCAACGGTAAAGGCAGCAAATCGATGAACCATCTGAATGGAGACGATCGACTGTAAATTCGACGGCACCACTTCTAAACCACAGTCGGGGAAGGATGGGCAAACGAGCGATGCGCCGGTTCGGGTTACCAGGGAACCGGTCAAGAGCAGCGCGAAGCTGGCCCCGGCGGCGACGGCCGTCCAGAGTTGCAGGCGTGTTCCCTCCAGGAGTTTGGCGGTACGCTTGCCCAAATGACGCGTTGACCGGTTGGTAATAGCCAGCCACACGGCTGTCGAACCGGCTACCAACATGGCTACACCGGTATGAATCCAGCCAGTCCATCGTGGCAGTTCGTAGATGACGTGGATGCCACCAAGAAGAACCTGAATGGTCAGCACGGCCGTGGCAAAGATAGCTGTTCGAAATATCCATTTGTCCGGCCGGTACCAGCGCCAGGAAAGGACGATCAATGCCCCTATTTGTAAGACGACGGCGGCCCCGAACAGCCGGTGCAAAAATTCGACCCAGGCGCTCATCAGGAAGGGTGGAATTGCCTGACCATGGCAAAGAGGCCAGTCCGGGCAGCCTAAGCCGTTCCCAGTAACCCGTACGATACTCCCCACCATGATCAACAAGATGGTGCTGAAAAGGGCAGCCAGGGCCAGGGTCGAAAAAGTCCGCAGAGCTGAGGCGGACTTCTCGGTGGTTGGCGCTTGTTCGTAAGTCGTGCTGGTCATATGAAAACTGCTTCGTTTACTCCGCCAGCTAATTTACCAGGGTGCGTGAAAATTGTCACATAATCCATGGTGACAAACGTCATATCTGCCCAGATTGATTGATCCAAATCAAGGATATCTCGAGTAAACTAAGATAGATTCCCTGTAGCACCTGCCTGGGGGGTGTATCTTTTACTTGCTGTAGGTGGGCAATCGGGATGGTGTATGCCACTGAAATGTGGCCAACACCGGTGCTATATGTCTTCTTATGCCAAAAGGAGTATGAGATGAGTGAAAATGGGAGTGGGTCCAATAATGACTCTCAAAGTGGTTGGCGATCATGGCGCCTGCTGATCGTTGGGTTGGCGGCCGTCATCATCGTCATTGGCTTGGTGATGGTAGTCCTGACGGTCACGGGCTCAACCTCGACGGCAGCGGCCGAAGAGGAGCGAGTCAATGCCCTGGCCAACAGTGATGATGAGTGCGTTGTCTGCCACAAACGCACCACGCCGGGGATCGTGGAGCAATATGGGGTCAGCACCATGGCCGTGGCCGAAGTCACTTGCCAGGATTGTCATGAAGTGGCCGAAGGTTATGACGGTGCGGTCGAGCATGAGGGCGTTTATGTGCTTCCTTCACCCTCGACGGCCATGTGCGAGCGTTGCCATACGGCCGAAGTAGCCCAATACAACAATAGCCGCCATGGCTTGCCGTCTTTTGTGGCTTACGCTGGAACTGAAGGCCTGACAGATGAGCAACTGGCCTTATATCAGGGTATTCCAGAAGTAACAGTGCCGAGCGCGGAGCGCAATGCGCTCTATGAATTAGAAGGCCCGGCCATTACCCGCTTCGCCTGCGAGGTGTGTCACAATGTCGGCAAACCTCACGAAGACGAATCGGTGGGCCAGTGCCAGAAGTGTCATCTCCGTCACGAGTTCAGCCTGGAACAGGCCCGCAAGCCGGAAACTTGTAACCAGTGCCATATTGGGCCGGATCACCCCCAATGGGAGATTTACCAGGAATCGCCCCACGGCATTGCCTACATGACAGGTGGGGACCGGTGGAACTGGGAGGCTGAGCCAGGTACTTTGACGGTCAACGACTTCCCAGCCCCTACTTGCGCTACCTGCCATTTGAGTGGTTTTGGCGCTACCGGCACCACCCATGACGTGGGTGATCGGTTGACCTGGTTCCTGTTCGCTAAGATCAGCGAGCGCCGGCCGGGCTGGCAGGACAACGCCGTGCGTATGCAATCCGTGTGCCAGGAGTGCCACAACACGAACTGGATAAAAGACTTCTATGAGGACGCCGACGTGGCCACCGAAGCCGTCAACGACTGGGTCGAAGATAGCAACGAGATCATGGCCCCCTTAAGGGAAAATGATCTGCTCACGGCCGAACCCTTTGACGAACCCATCGACTTCGTCGACTTTGACCTGTGGCATCATTGGGGCCGTACCACCAAGTTTGGCGCGTGGATGCAAGGGCCGGACTATTCTCAATGGCACGGGGCATACGAGGTGCTGCGTGATCTGGCTGAGTTGAGGACCATGGCCACCGAAAAAATGGGTGCGGCCGGCTTGATGGAAGAGTAGCCATGTATTATCTGGCTCTGCTCTTTCCTTTTTTCAAGGGCAAACGACTGCTGCCCCTGTCGCGGGACCAGTTGATGTTGCTTATGGCGGCCATCAATCAGGTATTTTTGTCTGTGGACATCTACCTGGCCCACAATCTGAATGGCACGATCCGGCCGCGGGAGTGGATCCCGATTGTCTTTGGCGTGGTAGCTGGGGCATTGTTGTTGTTGGCTGGCCTGATCGCCTTGCGCTGGCGACGAACAGCTTCCATCATCGCCAGCCTGGTTCTCATCGCCAGCATCATCGTCGGTCTGATGGGCGCCTATTTCCATATCGTGCGGGCCATCCGGCCGACGGCGCCTCTAGGCGAAATCGTGACCATTCCACTGTTGGTATGGGCTCCGCCGATTGTGGGTCCCCTGATCTTTTCCCTGGTGGGTTTGTGGGGTGTGAGTGCTGCCTGGGTGGAAGATCCGCCGGATAGCGGCATATTAAAGTTGTGGGGTGATACGCGCTTGCGGTTGCCACTGAGCAAAACCCGGGCTTACCTGTTCATGGTAAGCCTGGGCACATTGGCCACGCTGCTCAGTAGCGTTTTGGATCACGGCCGGGCTCAATTCGAGAATCCCTGGCTGTGGCCACCCATCGCCGTCGGCGTCTTCGCGACGGTAGTGGCCTTTGGCCTGGCGGCAATAGATTGGCCCACTCGTGGGGATGTCGGCATCTACTTCCTTGCCATGGTTTTGCTTTTACTGGTAGGCGTGGTCGGCTTCGTCTTGCACATTCAGTTCGACCTGACAACCCAAAACGCCATTGTGCCCGAACGATTCCTTCGCGGCGCGCCTTTCCTGGCCCCTATGTTATTCGCCAATATGGGGATGGTGGGGCTGATCGCGATCCTGAATCCGGCTGAGGAAGAACGAGGCGTTGAAACGGTGACGCAGTTAGAGCCGGCCGTGAGCTAGGTGACTTTCATCAGAACCAAGTATAAGATCTGGTGACCGGCATAAAAAACGAGCCGGTCACCGGATTTTTTGTTCTTTATTCTGTGCGAGTGTTCTGTTAACTAAATACTTGAAAAGCGTAATTTCGAGCGAAGCGAGAAATCCCTATCGCCTATGCCATAACTGAACGTGCTTTCCTGAGTAAGGTTTCAGGGATTCCTCAATCCGCAAGCTCCTTTCGGAATGACCTTTTTGCTCTTGAGTCACAGTAGCATCATGCGGCCCGATGGCCGCACACAGAACAGATAAAGCGGCCCACAATGGATCACCACGACCACGTAAATCTACTGCGAAATGGTATTCCTGAAGCCGGGGGTGTTTGGGCTGATTTCGGCTCCGGCCGGGGCGCTTTTACCCTGGCATTAGCCGAACTCATCGGCCCAACAGGCGAGGTTTATTCTATAGACAAGGATCGGGGCTCGCTCCGCCAGCAAGAACGGACCATGAAGGTGGAATTTCGCCAGGTGACGGCTCATTACATGAAGGCTGACTTCACAAAACCGTTGGACCTGCCACTGCTCGACGGCCTGGTGATCGCTAACGCATTGCACTTCCTGCAGTACAAGGACAAGGCGATCCAACTGCTCGCTAACTATTTACGTCCCGGCGGCCGGTTCTTGATGGTCGAATACAATACTGATCGGGGCAATACATGGGTGCCTCACCCCTTTTCGTACCCTACCTGGGAAAAACTGTCCCAGCGAAATGGGTTAACCGGTACGCATTTGCTGGCAACCGTCCCGAGTCGCTTTCTGGGCGAAATCTACTCGGCCATCAGCTATCGGCCGGAATGATAATGGTGAAGGTCGTGCCTTGGCCCAACTTAGAGGCGACGGTAAGTGAGCCTCCATGGGCTTCAACAATCGACCTGGCGATGGCCAGGCCCAGGCCTGACTCGCCATTCTGCTGACGGGATCTATCGCTGCGGTAGAAGCGGCTGAAGATATGGGGCAGATCCGCTGGGTCGATGCCGGCGCCGGTATCCTTTACCTTCAATTGAACAGAACTGCTGTCACCTGCGGCCGAGAGGAATATCTTGCCCCCTTCCGGCGTGTAGCGCAGCGCATTGCTGACCAGGTTGCCAAAAACCTGGCCCATCCGTTCCGGATCAACCGCAATTTGTGGTAATCCCGGGTCTGCCTCAACCCGAATTGTGACCCCTTGTTCTTGAGCCTGGACCATATGGGCCAGCGCCGTGTGCTCCAATAGTATTCCCGGCTCAACTGGACGGCGGATTATAGGCAATTCGCCAGCATCTGCTAAAGCCAAGGTACGCAGGTCCTCAATCATGTGCTGCAAGTGCCGTCCCTTGGCATACATGATCTCGAATGTCTGCTGCGATGGCTGCAACTTTCCGGTGCTGAGCGATTCCATATAACCCAGGATCACGCTTAAGGGGGTGCGTAGATCGTGAGCGATATCGGCCGTCATCTGGCGTCGCTGTTCATTAGATTGGGCCAGGTCGTCACTCATTTGGTTGAAAGATGCGGCCAACTCGCCTAATTCGTCCTTGGTCCGAACCGGCACCTGGTAACCCAGGTTCCCTTCGGCCACGATTCGAGTGGCTTCCGTCACCTCGCGGACGGGGCGCGAGATGGTGCGGGCCAGGATGATGCCGACGAATAAGGCGACCACGACAGCGCCAAGCGTGCCGAACAGAATGGCTCGGTTTACGCTTTGCAGGAATTCAGATTCAGGCGAGCCAAGCACAACTACCTCCTGTCCTGGTAAATCGATAAACTGTACCCAACCCACGGTCTCACCGTCGACTTCCACCGGTACAGCGTTCTGCAAGCTGGCTGGTGATAGCTGATGGCCTGGCTCATAGTGCCTACCACCGTAAATAACTGATCCTTGGGCGTCAGTCAGAATCACTGGAGCGGGGAAACTTTCACCTCCTCGCGGACCAAAGTGCCGGTTGGGCCCGCGCACGGTGATGGCATTGAGGTTTTGCCAACCGCCGTTCTGCTGGTAGTAAGTCGAGAGATCGACGATAAGATCAGCCTGGTAGCGTCTTAAAACGAATTGGTCGAACTCGCGCTGAGTTTGCTGGCGCACAAATAGGGCGACCAGCACGACGCCGATGACGGCAACGATGATAAAGGCCAGGGCGAGTTTAAGGGAAAGGGAGCGCATCACCTTTGTTCGGCTGCAAAGCGGTATCCGAAACCAAAAACCGTTTCAATATAGCGAGGATGGCGTGGATCAGGTTCGATCTTGGTTCGTAGGCGGCGGACGTGAACGTCGATCGTTCGTTCATATCCTTCGTAAGCGGTATCCTGCAAGTTGTCTAAGAGCTCAAGACGGGAGAAGGTGCGGCCCGGTGCTGACATGAGGGTGGCTAATAAGGCAAATTCGGAGGGAGTCAAATCGATGCGTTGGTCGCCTATGGTGGTGACCCGCCCGGTCACATCTATCGTGATATCGGCCACCCGTAATATTTCAGGTTCGGCTGCTGTTTTTCCAGCCCGGCGGAGCACAGCCCGCACACGGGCGGTTAGCTCACGCAAGCTGAACGGTTTGGTCACGTAATCGTCGGCACCCAGCTCCAGCCCCAAAACCTTATCGCCTTCTTCTAATTTGGCCGTCAGCACGATGATGGGAACGTCCGCTTCTTTGTGGAACGCGCGGATGAATTCGTAGCCACCCATTTCCGGCATCATCAGGTCCAGGATGATGAGATCTGGCTTCTCCTGGCGGGCCACAAAGAGAGCTTCGCGACCATTGGCGGCCGTTACCGGCCTGAAACCTTCTTCTGCCAGGTATGATTGCACCAGGGTCCGAAGTTCCTTGTCGTCATCTACAATCAAGATCGTTTGAGCCACGTCATCCTTAATCTTCTATGAAATCATGTGGTTTGCCAACCAAGGTCCAGGAGACCGGCTGGTTCCAATCAGGCATTATGATGAGCTTACCAAAAAATTGTTTAGAAGTTGTTAAGGAGAATTTTCAGTGGTGTTAAGGGAGGGGGAGAAATATTCCTGATGGAGTGGCGAAAACCGCGTAAGTCTCGTCGAGACCTACGCGGTTTCATGAAGATTAACGAAAAACGCAAATCACGTGCTATTTGACATAAAATCGATGTATAATTCTACTTCTTCTTCCACGTTGGCCACGTTTGGCACGCTGGGGATAATCAAGTTGTAGTCTGTCCTGGAGACGATGGTGCTAGCTGTGCCAACCAGTTCCGTATCAGAAACCAGCGTCGCCTCCACATTAAATGTGGCTTCGTTGGTGATGTCACGAATGGTTAAATCGCCGACGATAGTGAAGTTCACCGTTTCGCCAATATCCACGCTATCCGGAAGGCCGTTAATGGCTGTTGGCGTAAAGGTGATGAACTCGTGTTCGTCTGTGTTCAATATTTCGTTATTGATGGCTCGATTGCGAAAGTCGTTGTCTGTTGCTAAAGTGCGGGCATTCACTTGAATGATGCCTACCTGGGTGGCAGATAGATCGCTTCTGTCCACGGCGATTTGGCCAGCCACCTGGTCGGTGGTGCCCACCACCGTTTTTGGCTCACCACGAAGTTCCTCGTTTAATTCAAATCGGACTTGAGAGTTCTCCGGGCTAATGGTAAAGATGACCAATCCACTGCCGGTTGGTTCGGCCGGTTCATCTGTCGCTTCCATTTCGGCCGGTTCATCTGTTGCTTCCGCTCCTTCCGGGTAAGGGTCTAACGTTTCTTCGGTTAGCTCAACCTGTGGCTCCGGATATTCCTCCACGACACCAGTATCTTCTGGTTGCGCAGTAGCAGTTGGCTGCTGTTCTTCGGCCGTTACCTCTAATGGTATGGCCTCAATAGGTCCACTGGCTTCTTCGGGTTCCTGCAGTAGCCCGCAGGCTACAACGAATGGTAATACAAAAGCAACCAATAAACCGGTGACTAGTACACGTCTTAACATTTTTAAAAACCTCCTGGTTCTATTGTTTTTAATAAAAGCGCTGGCGACACATGCCAACGCCTCAATTCCAGTATGATGGGCCCTTATTGCGGCCGGGCGCCCAGGGTCAATGAAAGATCAAGGAATTGCTCACCGCGTAATACAGTGACCTTGATGGTATCACCAACCGAAGCTTGAAACACCAAGTAGCTATTCAAATCTGAGAAATCATTAATGGGCTCGTCATCAATGGCGACGATGAGGTCGCCTCCCTGGCCTGTATCGGGATCGGCGGCGATTAGACCGGCTTCATCGGCCGGACCATCGGCCGTGATGCTTAACACATAGGCGCCTTGAGTCTGCCGTAGGTCGTAGGCCTCCTGATCATCTAAGGAGATCTCACCATCAAAAGCCGCCCCAACGAACGGGTAATCATATGATCCATTGTCAATTAATTCGGGCACAATTCTGCTAACGGCGTTGACTGGTATGGAAAAACCTACACCCGAATTCGTGCCGGTGGTTGTGCGAATGGCTGAATTAACGCCAACCACTTCGCCATCTAGATTAAGGAGAGGCCCACCTGAATTTCCCGGGTTGATGGGCGCATCAGTCTGAACGACTTCGGGCAGCGAATAAGAACTGCCGGTTGCGGACCCGCGTTCGGATTGGAGGCTACGGCCCAGGCCACTGATAATACCCAGGGACATGGAGCCTTGCTCGCCAAACGGATTTCCAATAGCAACCACCAGCTGGCCAACTGCCAGATCTTCCGAGGATCCCAGCGTTAAAGCCGGCACCCCATTTGGTAACTGATCGACCTTGATGACCGCCAGGTCGCTGTCCACGTCCGTGCCAACCAACTCGGCTCGTCGTCGCTCGCCGTTGGCAAAGATCACCTCGAAACTGCGCCCGCCATCTACCACATGATTGTTGGTCACAAGATAACCATCGCTGCTGAAGACGAAGCCACTGCCGCTACCAACCGGGGGGACGATGATGAAGACGACGCCCGGATTCGTGTTTTGGTAAAGATCGATAAGTGAAGCCTCGAAGCTTTCGGCCGTCATTTCCTCGAACTCATCGCCAAAAGTGACTGGGACGGGTTCTTCCTGTTGCGCCAAGCTTTCTTCGACCTGGGCCAGGACCGTTTCGGCAATGGCATCGGGATCGATCGTCGGTTCAGGAGTTTGGGCATCATTGTTTTCGCCCAAGCGCTCCTCTAATTGGGCTTCGATTTCGGCCATCACGACGGCAGCGATCTTGCTGGTATCGGTGGTAGCAATCGGCGGTACCGGCGTCGAATCGGCCGCCCTGCTACAAGCGGAAAGGAGCAGGAGGATGGCAATCGCTAATGCCATGATATGGTGGTTGGCTTTTTGCTTCATAAATTAGTCTCCGTTCTGTCTTTGTAGCCCCGATAAGTAGGGCTATTGATCTGTTTCCTGAAAGCTCAAGCTGGACAATGGCCCACATAATGAGGGATATCCAGCCGGAGCATCTTACATTATATTAGCGCTCCCTTCTGGACGCTCATATACAAAAAGATCAAGGAGCGTAGATATTACTACGCTCCCTGCTCTATTTAGTTGCTATGCTACTGGTATTTACGTACGAATTGGGGAATTAGATGTTCATTCCAGCGGGTGCGGTGCCTCCGCCAAGTGGACCAAAGCCCCGGAAACCGCCGTTACCGCCGAATCCACCCGGACCACCATGCCGGCCGAATCCACCAGGGCCGCTAAATCCGCGTCCGCCGATACCACCACTGCTCAGGATCTGGTCTGCCTGCTCTTGAGTCAGGACATTATCATCGACTGCCTGCTGAACGGCGGCTTCGTAGGCGTCTTGCTTGGCTTGAGCCAACTCGGCATAGGTGAGGCCCAACTCTTCGAGTAAGGCCGACAACGACGTGCCTTCTTCACGGGCCGCTTGCAGATCGGCCAAGCTAATGCCGAGGGCTTCGGCCATTAAAGCATCGCCATCGATATAATCCCTGAGAGCTTGTCGAGCAGCCATCAAGTCGGCTTGTTCCTGGGTCATGTAACCGCCATCGACCAATTCGGCGATGGCAGCAGCATGCGCTTCATCTCGAGCCGCCTGCAGATCCTCGACAGAGATGCCCAACGCATCAGCCAGGAGAGCATCAAAATCGATACCATCACCACCAAGCGGGCCAAATCCGTGATGGCCAAAACCATGGTGGCCAAACATACCGAATCCCCGAAATCCGAAGTTGCCTTCCAGGATCTGATCGGCTTGTTCCCGGGTCAGTAATCCAGCGTCAACTGCTTGTTCGATGGCGGCGATATGGACTTCTTCCTGCGCTTCAGCCAAATCGTCGACGCTGATGCCGAGCGCATTGGCCAGAAGCTCGTCTTTTGGCGTTAGATCCTCCGGCAAGCCAGGGAAACCTCCGCGGCCGAATTTTCCTGGGAAGGGGAGCAACGGCACTTCTTCAGTGCCTGAATCAGGATCAGCGCCATCTGGCTCTTGGGCGAGGGCTACGGTTGCGCCAAGGGCAATGATTAAGACCAGGATGGTGCCGATTAGGGCTAAAATTCGTTTATTTGTCATTAACTTTCTCCTTATTTCCAACTAAGCTTTTTTCGTTATTTGTTTAGACCAACATGCTGGACAACATGATATTGGCCTAATATTAACGATAAGTTGTTGCAGAGTTGTTAAGGAGTGTTTGCGGTTCTATTTAGATTTGTTCCACTTTCAATTAACCAAAAGTGCGGTACGATTCCTGGAACTGTTCGGTTGCTAACTTCCGGTTAACAACTCGTTAGGAGCACTATTTGAGGACGACGACAACTGATAATCCAACCGTTGGCTATGTCGAACTGGTACGCAGCAATGCCAACTACCGCTTCTTATGGTCAGGCCAGATCGTTAGCCTTTTGGGCGACTGGTTCAACCTGATCGCGTCGGCCTCGCTGGTGGCCATGCTGACCCAATCTGGCATCGCCGTCGGCGGCTTATTCGTGGTACGCTGGCTGGCTCCTTTCCTGGTTAGCCCCTTCGCCGGTGTGGCGGCCGACCGTTATAATCGAAAACATCTGCTTATCCTGACCGATATCCTCCGGGCGGTCACCGTGGTGGGCTTTCTCTTCGTCCGGGAGCCGGGCCATATCTGGTTGCTTTACGCCTTGACGGCCGTGCAACTAGCCCTGAGTGGCTTTTTCTTCCCCGCCCGAAACGCCATTCTGCCGGACATCGTCACCCGCCGGGAACTCGGCGCAGCTAATGCCCTTACTTCGGCCACCTGGTCGGTCATGCTGGCTTTTGGGGCTGCGCTGGGCGGGGTTGTATCCGGCCAATGGGGCGTCTATCCAGCCTTCACCATCGATGCCCTGACATTCCTGCTATCGGCGTTGTTGTTATCGCGCATCCGTTACCACCACGAACCCGAGTTGGTCGGGACGGACAAGAGCGTTAGGGCAGCGGTTCGCCAGTACGTCGACGGCTTGAGTTATCTTTGGAATCACAAAGATAGTATGGCCATTGCCATGCACAAAGGGGCCTTTGGCCTGACGGTTGCCGGGATATTTTCGGTGGTCCAGGTATCTTTGACCGAGCGGGTTTTTGTGATCGGCGAGGGAGGCGGCACGGGCTTGGGGCTACTTTATGCCGCAATGGGGGTGGGCACCGGGCTGGGGCCTATCATCGCCCGCAGGTTTACGGCCGACCGCGATCGTCCATTACGCATCGCCATTGGCCTGGGTTATGTCATTGCCTCCCTGGGCCTGGTTATGATGGCCCCTCTGGCCAATTTCGGCTTGATGCTGGTGGGGACGATGCTACGAGGGGTAGGCGGCGGCATCGGTTGGGTATTTGCCACCCAGCTTCTTTACTACTTGGTGCCCGATAAGGTGCGCGGCCGGGTTTTCTCCACCGAATTCGCCTTTTTCTCCCTGGCCAGCGCGACAGGATCGGCCGCCGGGGGTTGGCTGCTGGACAATACATCCTTAGGCTTTTCTGGCATGTTATGGCTCATGGCGATACTGGTGTTGGTTCCGGGCCTGCTCTGGTTTTTGTGGAACGCGACCTGGCGGCCGGCCAAGCCCTTGTCCGAGGCAACAGATGAGGCGGGCGTGACCGTTCTGTAGGTGACGAGGTCCTGGGCCGTCACCGGAAGAGCAGGTCTAGAAATATGGCCTTGTCCAGTTGGCCAAAGTAAGGGTGCAGGTCAATCGTTTCCAGCGCTTGCGCCAGTGCTGTTGGATCATATCTTAGGCCAATCAAGCCCTTTTCCAGCTCGGTTATATCTCGTAGACCGGCCAATTCGCCTGAGAACGTGATGGCCTGAATCCGGCTGCCTTCGACCTCAACATGCACGTCGATTTTTCCAGAGGGGAAGCTGCGGCTCTTATTGATGCTGAACTTTGGCGAGCGGCCGTAGTTCCAATCCCATTGCTGGTAGCGCTCGGCCGAGATCTGTTGTATCTGTTCCCAATCAGGTGGGGTTAAAGAATAAGAGGGGATCTCTCCAGCGCCAAAGAGTCCTCGTAGAAGCGCTCGTTGCAGGTCGTCAATCGTCATGTCTTCGAGCAGTAGATCGCGAATATTGACCACGTGATTGGGTATCGATTGCACTGCCTTGGACTTGATCGCCACTTTCCTTGGGGTGAGGGCTTTCGATAATGAATCTAAATCGGAATCGAAGAGCAACGTACCGTGGCTGATCATGCGCCCGGCCGTCGAATATTGGGCGTTGCCCGAGATCTTTTTGCCGGTGGCAAAAATATCGCTTTTGCCCCTAAACTCAGCCTCCACGCCCAGATCCCTCAGCACCTTGATTATTGGATCGACGACCTTGGCGAACTTGTGCAGGTCTTGTTTACCCTGGGTGATGAAGCTGAAGTTGAGATTACCCAGGTCGTGATAAACTGCTCCACCACCAGACAGGCGCCGAACCAGGTGGATACCCTGAGCCTTGACGAAATCGGGGTCTATCTCCTCGAGGGGGTTTTGATTGCGGCCGATGATCACCGACGGTTCATTCACATAGAAGAGCAAAATCGGTTCGGCGATGTCGAGATTCCGCAACAAATGTTCTTCTACGGCCAGG
>Ga0209536_100003720_pt1 | contig 24367 bp, 19 predicted proteins | sample DeeMarSeWOR28_12_FD_187461 | JGI IMG/M metagenome (GOLD analysis project Ga0209536, IMG submission 187461) | Marine sediment microbial communities from White Oak River estuary, North Carolina - WOR-2-8_12 (SPAdes) (version 2) | ecosystem: Environmental > Aquatic > Marine > Intertidal zone >...
TGCCCTTCAGGTCGCTTATACTTCCCGACCATGGCGGGTTCCTCGAAAATTGCGATCTATGGCGCGATCGCCGCCAATACTGCGATCGCGATCAGCAAGTTTGTCGCCGCATTCTTTACCGGGTCGGCGGCCATGTTGTCCGAGGGAATCCATTCCCTGGTGGACACCGGCAACGGCATCCTATGGACCAGATCGTGCTGATCCTCGAGCAGGAACCGCGTGTGGCCCGGTTCCGCCGGCCCCTCAGCCTGTACTTCGGCCCCAACGAAGTTCTCGTCAACCAGGACGTGCACTTTGTCGACGACTTGTCCTCCGATGAGATCGAACTGGCCATCGAGGGCATCGAGGCCCGTGTGCGGGAAGCGCTGCCGATCGTCAACCGCATCTTCATCGAAGCCGATCGCATCAGGCGTCGCCCGGCGCCCACCCATCTCTGCACACAGTAGCGCCAGACGGAGTCACCCATGAGCACATTCTTACAGCTTCGGACCTTCACCGACGGCGGATCGCCGGTCCAGAGCCCTCCATCCGCGGTGCCGGAAGAAGCCGTGACGCAATCGCTGGCCGACCTGATCGTCGGCTTCGACATTTCGCCCTACCTGGGCGGGCCGCTCAGGGAGATTTGGCAAACGCTGCAGGGTTACCCACTGATGTTCGCCGTCGTGCTGGTCGCACTCGGTTACGGGATTGGTTGGCTCCTGAAGTCCTTGATCCACTGGTTGTTGGACCAGTTGCGCAAGCGAGAGAAGTCGGAACTCGATTACGAGATCATGCATTACCTGACCTCGCCCGCGCTGCAAACGGTGGTTACGCTGTCCCTGGTCCTCGCGCTGGCCACGCTGGATTTCCCCGGCGCGATCGAAACCCTCCTGATCAAGGTCTGTTTTACCGCCTTGCTGGTGTTCTGGGGGAGGGCCTGGTTCCGCGCAACCAAAGTCATCCTGCAAGCTCTGGAAGCGGAGCGCCATAAGTTCCGCCTGTTCCAACCGCGCACGGTCCCGCTCTACGAGATGGGCATCAAGCTGCTGCTGATGGGGCTCTTCGTCTATTTCTTTTTCATTGTCTGGGGCATCAACGCAACCGCCTGGGTGGCCTCCGCCGGCATCATCGGCATCGTGGTCGGTTTCGCCGCGCGAGACACGCTGGCCAACCTGATATCGGGCGTATCCATCGTCGCCGACGCGCCGTACAAGATCGGCGACTACATCGTGCTGGATACCGGCGAGCGCGGCCTGGTGGTCAGCCTCGGTATCCGCTCGACGCGCCTGCTGACCCGGGACGACGTTGAAGTCTCCATCCCCAATGCCATCATCGGTGCGGCCAAGATCGTCAATGAAAGCGGTGGACCCTGGGTGCGGCACCGTATTCGGCTACCGATCGGCGTCGCTTACGACAGTGATATGGACAAGGTCACAGAGGTGCTGAACGACATCGCCACCAAGAATGAAAGCGTGTCCGACGAGCCGCCACCGCGAGTGCGCATCCGCGGATTCGGCGATAATTCGATAAACCTGGAGCTGCTGTGCTGGATCCGGCGCCCCGAGGAGCGCGGCCCGGTAATTCATTCGCTCGCGTTGGAAATCATCAAGCGGTTTCGCCAAGAGAGCATCCAGATCCCCTTCCCGCAGCGGGATCTGCACTTAAAGGATGGCTCAGGGCCGGCCCCGGTTTCCGGGACTCCCAGAGAAATCCCGAGCCGCCAGGAGTCAGCCGACTGAGGGTCAAGCCGATCGCGTCGCCACGACCTTCTGGAACAGTCCGGCGAAGATCGTTTCCTTGGACCAGCTGAAACGGTCCGGCTCGTTCGCAAACTCCTGGATCTCACTCCGCCACAAGCGCTTCGCGTAAGGTTCCAGAGTATCGAACACGATGCTGGTAATCAGTTTCAGCGGGTGCCACCAGCGTGGCTTGTGGTAGTCGACGAACACGACCTTGCCGCTAGGGTTCACTTTCTCCAGCAGCAGGTTCACGATGCGATACTTGTACTCATCGGGGACCTCGTGCAAGAGGAAATAGCAGCAAATCACATCGAAGGGGCGGCCGCGAAAATCCAGGATATTGGAATGATGCACTCGGGCGGAGGGAAACCCCTGCAGTTTGCTTCGCACGCTGCTCACCTGCACGGCAGCTACGTCGACGACGTCCAGGCTCCCTGCCGGACCGATGTGCGCCGCCAGGTTGGGTGCGAAACTGCCGTAGACGGAAGCCGGTTGCAGTACGCTCTGGCCGGGCTGGATTTCAGCAAAGGCCAGCCTTTGCAGCTTCATGTGCTGTTGCCAGAGTATGGTCCTGACCACGATTTCACGATCGAGCAGTCTCACGTTACGCGGGTTCAGATAGGCCCAGTAATAGGTTTTCTGCAAGTAATCTGGTATTGCCGGTCCTTTTGCCGTGGGTGGATTCGGCAACCCGAGCTCCACGGATGGGCTCGGTGACAGGTTCAGGTCATTTGATGGGTAGGGGTATGTCGTCGAACGGGCGACATCATCCATAATCGTGTCCTTGTTTTCGGGCCTGCGGGAATGCAATTTGGGAGTTCAGCGGACTCTATCCAGCGCGTTCGCCGGGGGCAATGACTTGAATCAATGCAGTGGCCCTGGTGGGACATTTCGGCTCGCCCGCGGCTTACAAACCCAGGCTGCGGGCTATGTCCTCGACCTGTTCCCGGGTGGCGTGGTCCATACTCGCAACCCGGCCCCAGCTGCGGGAGGTTTCCGCAGCCAGTTTGTTGGTGGCATCGATGCCCATCTTGCCGCCCAGGCCCGGCTTGGGGCTGGCGAAATCGAGGTAATCGATCGGCGTGTTGTCGACCAAGACGGTGTCACGCACGGGATCGGCACGGGTGCTGACCGCCCAGATGACTTCCTTCCAGTTGCGCACATCGATGTCATCGTCGGTGACGATGATCGTCTTGGTGTAGGTGAACTGCCGCAGGCAGGACCAGATGCCGAACATGATTCGGCGTGCGTGGCCCGGGTACTGTTTGCGGATGCTGACGATCGCGACGCGGTAGGAGCAGGCTTCCGTGGGCAGGTAGAAGTCCACTACCTCGGGGAAGTGTTCCTGCAGCATAGGTATGAACATCTCGTTCAGGGTCGATGCCATGATTGAAGGTTCATCCTCGCCCGGTTTGCCCATGTAAGTGGTCAGGTACACGGGGTTCTCGCGATGGCTGATCCGCTCAACCGTGAACACCGGGAACTCCGCGGTGGAGTTGTAGTAACCCGTGTGGTCGGCAAATGGCCCTTCGATGGCTGTCTCACCCGGCTGAATGTGACCCTCGAGCACGATTTCGGCGCCGTGCGGGATCGGCAGGCCGGATAGGCCGGACTCCACGACCCGGCTTCTGCGGCCACGCAGCAGTCCGGCGAACTGATATTCGGACAGGTTGTCTGGAATAGGCGTCACCGCGGCCAGCAGGGTTGCCGGATCGGCGCCTATGACCACCGCCAGCGGAAAGGGCCTTCCCGGGTCCGCCTGCTGAAATTCGCGGAAGTCCTGGGCCCCGCCACGGTGCTCGAGCCAGCGCATGATGAGCTTGTTTCTGCCGATCTTCTGTTGGCGGTAGATGGCCAGGTTGACGCGCGGCTTGTTGGGGCCGCGGGTGATCACCAGGCCCCAGGTAATGAGCGGGCCGGCGTCTTCTGGCCAACAGGTCGACAGGGGCAAGGTTCCCAGGTCGACATCCGGGCCTTCCACCACGTTCTCGTTCCAGGGCGCGTTGTCCTTGCGTACGGGAGTGACGTGGGCCAAGCGGGCAAAACCAGGGATAGCTTCCACTGTCGAGCGCATGCTGTCCGGCAGGCTGGGGTGCCTCAGGAAAGCCAGGTCTTTGCCGAGTTCATATAACTGGTCCCTGGACTCCAGCTCCAGGGCAGCCAGGATGCGCTGCTCGCTGCCGAACAGGTTGCCGAGCACAGGCATGTCGTGGCCCCGCACGTTTTCGAACAACAGGGCCGGCCCGTTGCCGACCAGGCTGCGGTGGCACAGTTCCGTGACCTGGAGCCGGGGCAATACGGGTGCAGTAACGGGTTTCAGTTGGCCCGTTGCTTCCAGCTCCCGGGAAAACTGGCCGAGATCGCTCCACGCCTTGCGATTGACCTGGCGCTTATGGTGATCAAGCAGCTTGTGTATCGTCATGGTCCATTCCCGCCCGTTGCAGCAGATAGCCATTACAGGGGCCCGAGGGCGACAACAGGCCAAGAAGCTCCTCGTTAAGAGGCTGCAGGTCGGCCCCCTGCCTGGCCCGGTCGAATATTTCGATGATTCGGGATGAATGATTTTGCTGCGGGCTGATCCTCAACACGTCTACCCCCAGGGCTTCGAGCTCGGGCAGTTGCATCAGCGCCTGGTGGGTCAGCGCCGACTGGGTCTGTATGCCGTTCAGCACCAGGAAGTCCTGGCCTTCCCGGGTCTTCAACATGCGGCCGTCGGGATATTCCAGGCACTTGAACTGACAGTCGTCCTTGGGCAGATTGTGCGACCGGGCGGTGTAGCAGCGAGCGGAGTAGGCCAGCGGCAGGCGGCCCAGGGCGAACACCTCCGTTTCCACGCCCACGGGCCGCTTCGACTGCAGGTCGCGCAGCGTGTCCAGGCCCAACTCGACCGGCAGGACCCAGCGCTTCAGCCCCTTACCGGCCAACAGGTGAAGGCTGCGCTGGTTGTAAATATTGATACTCGGGCCCGTCACAAAAGCCTTGCCCCGGGCGGAAAGAAGCTGGATTGCCGCAACATCATTCGCTTCCACCATGAACTCATCGTTGGCGCAGAGTTTCCGCAGAGAGCCGACTTCCGAGGCCGCCTCGAGCAGGGTCAGGGACGAGAGCAGCACTTCCTTGCCCTGCTGTCTCAGTTCCCGACCAATGCCCAGCCAGTCATCCGCTTTGACCAATCGCCGTTTCGAACAGACGGCCTCACCGAGATAAAAGATTTCCGCCGGGCCCTGGGCCAGTCGCTCGTAAAAGTCCAGCACCTGTTGGCGCTCCCAGAAATACTGGATGGGCCCGATGGACAAGCGCATCGACGGCAGCTCCTATTGCCAGGGCCGGTGGTAGGCACCCAGGGTGGTCTGGGCGCCTTCGGATACGCTTTCCAGTTCCTGCATCCATCGGTCCCTGGGATGGTAACCCTTTGAGTCCTGCAGGCAGCTGTCGATGGCCGCCCGCATCACGGCGGTCACTTGGGCGACGTAGGCCGGGCTGCGCTGCCGACCCTCCAGCTTGATGGCGCTTACACCAATTTCCCTTAACCGCGGGAGGATGGGCAGGGTGTTCAGGCTGGTGGGTTCCTCCAGCGCATAGAAAACGTGTTCACCCACCTGGAAGCGGCCCTTGCACAGCGTGGGGTAACCAGCTTTTTCGCCTTGGCCGAAGTGATCGATCAGCACGCCGTTGAGCCGGGTATTGGTGCCGTCCGCGGTTTCTTCCCAGCGCACGTGGGAGGCCGGCGAGCACGCCCCGTAAGTGTTTGGCGACCGGCCCGTCGCATAGCTGGACAGCAGGCAGCGGCCCTCCACCATCACGCACAGGCTGCCAAAGCCGAACACCTCTACCGGGATGGGAGACTCCCGGATGACCTGCGCAACCTGGCTGACAGACAGCACCCGCGGCAGGACGACCCGGGCGATCCCGAAGTTTTCATGATAGAAGCGGATGCCTTCGGCCGTGGTGACCGACGCCTGTACGGAGAGGTGCAGGCGCAGGTCCGACCAATGTTCACAGGCATAGTCCATCACGCCCATGTCCGCAATAATCAGGGCATCGACCCCGGACTGCGCTGCCTGGTCGACGGCGGCTTCCCATCGCGTAAACCCTTCGGGCTGGGGGAAGGTGTTGACGGCCACAAAGATTTTTCTGCCTTTGTCATGGGCATATCGCACGGCCTGTTCAAACGTGCGGTTGCTGAAGTTCAGCCCGCTGAAATGGCGTGCGTTGGTATCGTCCCTGAAACCGACATAGACAGCGTCAGCTCCGTTGTCGACCGCGGCTTTCAGTGAAGGCAGGTTGCCGGCGGGGCAAACGAGTTCCATGACTGTTCTCAGTGGGCAGAAGACATCTCATTCTAGTTGCACGATCGGCGGCAATCTTGATCGGAGTCAAGGTGCTGGCGCATCGGAAAAATATACTTGAACGTTAACCGTCCCGAGCTCGCTGATGTTCCCAGCCCCTGAATTCATCCGCCCCATCGCCAGGAGATTGATCGGCATTCCTGGGCGGGCCATGCCGTACGCTGTCCAGCGCCCGGTGCTCGACATGGCGCTGAACCAGGCATTCCGCGAGCCGTTGCGGCATGGCGAATTGGCTTTCCTGGAAGGCAGCAGGGTCCGCATCCTGGTGACAGACTTGTCCCTGGACTGGTTGATCCAGGTGGAGACCGATTGTTTCAGGGCGATCGACCGTGCCTTGGATGCAGACGTCAGTATCAGCGGCAGCAGCCTGGACTTCATCCTGCTGGCAACTCGCCGCAGCGACCCGGATGCGCTGTTTTTCCAGCGCCGGATTCGTATTGAAGGGGATACCGAGCTCGGGCTGGGCGTCAAGAACACGATGGACAGCATGGATTGGGATGACCTGCCCCTTCCCCTGCGCAGGCTCCTGCAGGGTGTCAGCCTGGTCATGGAAAAGCTCCAGTTTCTGACGCAGCCGGCGGGTTAGTCGCATATACTCTGCAACCCCGATTTGCGCTACGGTCTGTTCATGACTTCGATCCACGACACGCTTCGGCGGGTTTTTGGCCTGCAGGAATTCCGGCCCCACCAAGAGGAAATCATCGAACAGGTGATGGGAGGCGGAGACGCCTTCGTGCTGATGCCAACCGGTGGCGGCAAGTCTCTCTGCTACCAGCTGCCCGCCGTTCAACGCGGGGGGCTGTGCATCGTCGTGTCACCGCTGATTTCGTTGATGAAGGACCAGGTGGACGCCCTTTTGGCCAACGGCGTGAGCGCCGCCATGTACAATTCCAATCTGGACGCAGCCACTGCCCGGTCGGTGCTTGCCAGGCTGCACGCCGGTGATCTCGACCTGCTCTACGTGGCCCCCGAGCGCATGATGCGGCCCGGTTTCATCCACAGTCTCGAATCCCTCACTGTCGGTTTGATCGCGATCGATGAGGCTCACTGTGTTTCGCAGTGGGGCCACGATTTCCGCCCGGAGTATGCCGCGCTCGGTGAACTGCGCGCCCATTTTCCGGATACTCCGTTCATTGCGCTGACCGCGACCGCCGATCCCCAGACGCGCCAGGACATCGTCAAGGTTCTGGGTCTGCAGAAAGCGCGCTGGTTCATTACCGGCTTCGACCGGCCGAACATCCGCTACACGGTTTTGGAAAAGCACCAACCGCAGAGCCAACTGCTGCGCTTTCTGCAGAAGCGCGACAATGAATCAGGCATCATTTATGCGCTCTCGCGCAAGCGCGTCGAGGAAATCGCTGATTTCCTGGTGGAGCGCGGTTACTCGGCCGCTGCCTATCATGCCGGGTTGCCGGCGGCTACACGCAGGGACGTGCAGGAACGATTCGTGCGTGATGATGTGTCCATCGTCGTCGCTACCGTGGCGTTTGGAATGGGCATCGACAAGCCAAACGTCCGCTTCGTTGTGCATTATGACCTGCCACGCCACCTGGAAGGCTATTACCAGGAAACCGGTCGCGCGGGCCGTGACGGCTTACCTGCGGAGGCTCTGCTGTTGTTCGGTTTGCAGGACCTCGCCACGGCTCGTTATCAGCTGGAACGATCGGCCAACGAGCAGCAAAAGCGGATAGAGTCACACAAGCTCAATGCCATGGCCGGCTTCGCCGAAAGCTTGACCTGCCGCCGCCGCGTGCTGCTCGGCTACCTGGGGGAGTCGCTGGACCAGGACTGTAGCAACTGCGACATCTGCCTCGACCCGCCCGAGCGTTTCGATGCCACCGAGGCCGCGCGCAAGGTCCTGTCCTGCGTGTATCGCCTCGGCCAGTCGTTTGGGATCAAGCAGGTGGTGGACGTGTTGCGCGGCGCCGATAACGAGCGTATCCGCAAATTCGGCCACGACCGGCTCTCGACCTACGGCATCGGCATGGAGTACTCGCATGCCGAATGGCTGTCGATCGTTCGCCAGTTGATCCACCAGGGCTACCTGGTGCAGGATATCGCGGCGTTCTCGGTGCTGAAACTCACCCCACCGGCGGCGCGTGTGCTGCGCGGTGAGGAAGCGGTGGAGCTGGCGCGGCCCCGCGTCAAGGAGAAGACCCGGAAGAAGCCGGTGGGTGCGGCTGCTGATCTCGATCCGGGCGATCTGCGGTTGTTTGAGACCCTGCGCGAACTGCGCAAGCGACTGGCGGACGAGCGTGGCGTTCCGCCTTACGTGATCTTTGGTGACGCTACCCTGGTGGAGATGAGCCGCAGGCGCCCTGCCAGCGATGCGGAGTTGCTCGACATCAACGGGGTGGGGCAGGTCAAGCTGGAGCGTCATGGCGAAACGTTCCTGCAGACAATTGCCGCTGCTGGTGACGTCTGACGACCAGTAGGGTCAGGAGCATGGGGTCGGGACAGACCCCGGCACCCGGTTACCCGAGGCTCTGCTCAGCGCTCTGTCACCAGGTAGGTGGCAAAGCTCGCCAGCCAATGGCTTCCCGCGTAGTGCTCCGCGGAAACTGCCGCGATACCGGTTGTTGCGTGGATGTCGGCGGCGGCGAGCAGGGAGGGAATGCGTGGATCGCTGTCCGGCAATGCCGCCGCGATGTTGCGCAGATTCCAGGCCCGCGAGAGGTTGACCCCGTCGAGATGTACCAGCTTGCCATCGCTTGGGTCATTCACAATCCCGACGGCCAGCCAGTCGGCACGTCCGTCGCGGGGGAGATCCGGCAGAAAGCCCCCAAGCCATGCCGCGAATTCGTCCCGGGGCAGGATTCGGCGCATCAGGTCTGCTTCCATCAGACACGGTGACAGGAAGTCCTCACCCGAGGGCTCGTAGCTGAGCGGGCAGTTCCGGTCCTGACGGTGGAATGCGTTGGAACGCTCGGTCAGCAGTGTGGCCAAGGCCGGGTTGTCGGCCACCCGCGCCCAATCCAGCATCAGCCCAAACGCGAACATGCTCTGGTTGTGGGTGCCCAGTCGAATGGCATAGGCCAGCTTGGGCAGCCAGGAAACAACCTGGGCGACAATTACCTCCTCCAGCGGCAGCAGGGTCTGCAGCCAGGCCTGTGCGCGGGGATCATCCCACTCCCGCAGTTCCGCAGTCAGCTGCAGGAACCAGGCAATGCCGTAAGGACGTTCAAAACTGCCCCGGTTCTCGCCCTGGAAGTACGCCACCTCGCCGGCGATACCGGCGGGCGTGAAGCTGCGGTTGAGTGCCTGCGTGATTTCCTCGCTCAGATCAGCGGGCATTTTCACCGTGGGTGTCGTTCGCAGCAGGCGTACCAGGAGCCAGTGACCATGCACCGCGGAGTGCCAATCGAAACAGCCGTAAAAGACCGGATAGAGTTGCTCTGGTGTGCGTGCATCGGCGGAGTCATTTAGCACATGTGCGATCTTGTTCGGATATTCCCGGTGAACGCAGTCCAGTGCCAGGCGCGCGAACCTTGCCGCAAGCTCGGGATCGACCGCCGTTGTGGTTGCTTTGGGCGCGTCCGTGCCGGCGGCCAGGCTGGCTGAAAACAGGATGCAGGCAAAAAAGGTTGAAAGTTTCATGTCTGTGGCCAGAGGCTGTTTATAATGCTTGCGGAGTCTTCACAACAACCGATTATAAGGAAAAGACCGTGGGTGCATTCAATCGCTTTTTCTGTCGCATCATCCTGTTCGTCGTCATCGTCGTCGGTGTGCTTGCTCCAGCGCTTTTGGCCGCAGACGACGACTCGCCGGCCCGTCACCTGTTTTCAGGTTTGAGTGGCAACATCTTGGCCGAGCGCGTGTTGGTGGGTCTCTCGCAACCGGCCGCCATCCAGTTCCTGCCGGACGGTCGCGCGCTGGTGGCGCAACGTGACCGCGGCCTGGTCGTGTTGGCCGATTTCAGCAGCGGCGAAGCAACAGAAGTGCAGGGTTTGCCACGTTTGGTCGTTTACGGTGATGCCGGCGTGCACGACATCGAGTTGCACCCAGACTACGCGAAGAATGGTTGGGTCTATATCAGCTACACCGACGGCGAGGAAGTACACGCCACCGCGGTGCTCGACCGATTCCGCCTGGATGGCAGCAAGGCTGTTGATGTTGAACGGTTGTTCACGGCCGACGCTTATTCCGAGGACGCCTATCACCTGGCCGCACGCATCGCCTTCGTGGATGGCTATCTCTACGTCGCGTTCGGTGATCGGCAGCACCCTCCGAAGGCACAGGACAACAGCAATCATGCGGGTGCCGTGGTGCGGTTGCACGACGACGGCCGCGTGCCTGAAGACAACCCGTTCGTTGGCGTCGAAGAAGAAGGCAAACCAAAACCGCGCCCGGAGATCTGGAGTTATGGGCATCGCGACCCAATGGGCTTGTACCGCCATCCTGAGACGAACGAGCTTTGGTTGCACGAGCATGGGCCGCGCGGCGGTGACGAGGTACAGGTGGTTCGGAAGGGTGCGAACTATGGCTGGCCCATCGTGTCTTTTGGGTTCCAATACGACGGAGGCCCCGTGGGCATGGGTATTCCTTGGCAGGAAGGCACTGAAATCCCGGCCTGGGTTTACGTTCCTTCGATCGCCCCAAGTGACCTCGTGATCTACGACGGGGCCGCCTTCCCGGCCTGGAGGGGCAGTTATCTTATTGGCGCGATGGCCGGCATGCACTTGAACCGCCTGGTGTTTCGGGACGGTGAGGTGGTGGCCGAGGAGCGCCTGGCACAGCGCCTGCTCGGGCGGATTCGATCGATTGCTGTTGATCGCCGGGGACTCGTTTACCTGGGCAGTGATAACGGTGAGATATGGCGCCTTAGCCCCGAGTAAGCCGGTATTGAAAGCGGCGCGTTGCGATGTCATCTATCTCCTGAGCGTCGTCGCCTGTTACGAATATGCAGAGAACCGAAACCACCGTTCCTTACGCTGAATACGCGCCGCTGGATGCCATCGTCCTGGCGGGCACAGATACCAACCCGCGGCGCTTGCTCAAGGGCGAAAACAAGGCGTTCCTGGAAATAGGGGGGCAGGCCCTGGTGTTGCGCGTGGTCAGCGCGCTTTTGGAGGCTTCCACGATCGGCCAGGTTTTTGTTGTCGGCCCGTCGGAACGCCTGCGGCAGGTTCTCTCCGGAATGCCGGACCGGGTCACCATCGTGGAGCAGGCCGGCAAGATGCTGGGTAACGCCTGGCAGGCCATTTATGCTTCAGAAGCCCGTTTCCGAGACCTGCACGGACAGGATGACCCTCACCGTCCACTGCTGTTCATTTCCTGCGATCTGCCATTGATTTCGGCGGCGGCCGTAGACGATTTCGTTCAGCGCAGCGCCTTCGAGGACAGCCGGCAAGAGATGAAATTCTCGATGCTTGCCGGTGTCGCCGAAGAAGTGTCCCTGAGTCGCTACTATCCTGCCGACGGGAAGGCCGGTATCCAGCGACCCTACGTGCACCTGGCAGACTGTCGCGTTCGGTTGGCCAACATCTACGTGGGCAGACCGCGCACCCTGTTACACCAGGAGTTCCTGCAGACCGGGTTCGATCACCGCAAGGCGGAGCAATGGAAAAATGTGCTGGCTTTGGCCTGGCACTTCCTTGGTCAGTCGGGAGGCTGGCAGGCCGCGTGGATCACCCTGCGCCTGCAGGCCACGCTGATGGCTGCCCGCCGCAAGGGCAATCTCTATGACAGAATGCGCCGCGGAAACTTGACCGAGCGGATCGAGCGTGCCTGCAGCACCGTGCTGGGCGGACCGGTGCGCATGGTGATCACGCCTTACGGCGGACTCAGCCTGGACGCCGATAACGAGGAAGATTTCGAGATTCTGAGCCGGCGTTTCGCAGACTGGACGCTTATCGGACCCGCTTAACCCCGGCCCGCTGGACCGGGTCCGTCATGGCAGCCACCTGCCGCTGGCCACCGATGACGGCCGGTGGCAACTGCTCGAATGCCATGCGCCAGAAGGTCGTAGTCAGTTCGCTGATGCTGCTGCCCTCCACATTCATCAGCACCGCGATACCGATGTCGTGCTCTTCCGACCAGGCGATGTCGGCGCGATAACCCGACACCCAGCCGCTGTGGTAGGCGATCCGGTGCTCGCCCAGGCGGTAAATGCGCCAGCCCAGCCCATAATGGGCTTCCGATATGATGTCGCGCCAGTACTTGCGATAGGTGTCGCGTGCGGTTTCCACCCTTGGCTCCACCAGTGTGTTGATCACGGTGGGATCGATCACCGCAGGTTGGCCGCCCAACTGGGCCACCAGCCACTTGCCCATGTCCAGAGTGCTCGCGTTGACGCCCGCGGCTGGTGCGACGCGGTAGTAATTGGGTTGTACTTTGGTGGTCTTCCATTGCCCCCGGCTCTTGACGTGGGGCAATGCGTGGTTCGGGTTCCCGATGAACGGCTCGTATCCCACCGAGGCCGTCTTCATATCGAGCGGGCGAAAGATCCGGCTTTCCATCAGGCTCGCATAGGATTGCGAAGTGGTCTTTTCGATGACTGGCTCGATCAGGCTGAAGATGCTGTTCTGGTATGAATAACAGGCCCCCGGCTGACAGATATAGCTGAGTTCGCTAAATTTATCCTGAATGCGGTCGAGAGCAACGCCGTCCTCGATCAGATTGTCGTACGCATGTGGTATCAGACCGGTACTCTGCCCTAACAGGTGCTTAATTCGAACCTGGCTGCTATCCCCGTTGATGCGAAAACCCGGCACATAATCGACGACCCGGTCATCCCAGCCGAATTGGCCTTCACGAACCAGTATCCCGGCCAGCCCGGCCGCAAAAGTTTTGGAGACGGAGGCCACGCGAAAAACCGTATTCTGGTCGATCGGATGAGTGCGGGTCGTATCTGTGTAGCCTGCCGTGCCGAGGCCCACGATGCCCTCCTGGGAAGCGATGACGAAGGTGGCGCCGATGATTGCCTCATCCGCTAAGTGTTGCTCGAAATAAGCGCCAAACCTCGAAGCAAGATCCACGGGCGCGGGGTCTGCGTGCAGGGCAGGGACTGGTTGCCACAATACAAAGGTGACAATCGTGCTGACGATGCCGGCCAGGGTTCTGTTCATCCTTGATCGGGCCCTGTCGTGTTCGGATGCGGAGTATTCTAGCCTCAAATCGCCGTATATTGCAGTACAGCTAAAATTGGACCTGGGGCATGGACCGGACCGGAATATCGCCTTGCAGAGGCAATCAGAAGGTCGTTTTTTGGACACCAGCCTGAATTTTTACCCGGAACGCCGCAAAATGATGAGCTTATGAGCGACCGCAGACTACTCGAGACCATCACGGACAGCCTTGCCGCCAATTACGGTATCGAAGGCAGACTGACCCGCCTGCCTGGCGAAAATCTGAATTTCCTGGTTACTGAAACTGACGGTACGAAACACGTATTGAAGATCGTAGATGAGCACATGCCTCCGGCCGTGGTGGAAATGGAGCATGCGGTAATCGAACACGCGGTCGCGGCCGGATTCAAGCCCCATTTGCCGCAAATAATAGAAAATAAATACAGGCATTTAAATACCCCTATTACACTTCGTAAAAATAAGTCTAATCGCTTAATATTAATGGAATTTATTGACGGAATTGAAATGTCAAAAATGCCTGATATATTAGATAGTTTATTGTTAGACCTGGGAAAAACGGTCGCTGAGTTTGACGTCGCCATGGAAGACTTCGAGCATCCGGCCGCACAGCGCAGCCACCGCTGGAATTTGGCTGAAGCCGAGCGGCATGAAGACAAGATTGAATTCATTTCAGACCCGGCAAAAAGGGACTTGCTGAATTGGTCATTCGCTCTTTGGCGGCGCGCCAGGGGGCGGTTGGCGTCGGTACCCTGGCAGTTCATCCACGGTGACGCACATGATGAAAACATACTGGTTCGCGGTGAGCGAGTGAGCGGTCTGATCGATTTCGGGGATTGTTGTCGCAATCCGACCGTCTGCGAGCCGGCGATCTGTATGACGTACCTGATGATGCGCGGCGACGATCCGCTTCGCGTTGCAGCGACTATCCTTGAAGCTTATGAGGCCGTTCGCCCGCTATCGGCGGATGAATGGGAATTGCTGTACCCATTGGTCTGCATACGACTCGCTGTTTCTGTCTGTGTGGCCAACAAGCGCAAGACGATCGATCCCCATAACCCGAACTGGTTTGGCGGTGAACGCGCGAGCTGGCGCCTGCTCGACTGGCTGCGGACTTTGGGGCCTGAGGCGTTTGCCTCAGCGTTGAGGCGTTGTTGAACCAAAGGGTAGGTCTGTTTCTGTCCGCAGTCAGCCTGGTTTTCTGATATATCAGAAATTCAGCACCTGTTTTGAGGGCGATTCATAGTGATTGTGTTTGTTAAGATAGTATCCTTAATCTCTTGATTAAGAACGAATCAGGTTAGCTTGGTGTTTCGGAAATGGACGCCCTGGCCAGGTTAAGAATTTCTTCTTGTGGTTGGCGGGGCGCCGGTCGGCGCCCCGTGTTCAATCCTGCAGCCCAGGCTGCGCTCAGCCCTCTTCCTTCGGTTTGAAATCAGCTTCCAGTTGTTGCTGCACCGCGTGGGGTACGGGGTCGTAGTGGCTGAATTCCATCGTGAAGCTGCCTTGTCCCTGGCTCATGCTCTTGAGTTCGGTGTGGTAGTCGCTAAGCGCGCTGAGCGGCATGTCGGCCTTGACGGTAACCTGTCCGCCAGTGAGGCTCTCGGTCCCGCTGATGCGGGCCCGGCGCCCGGCCAGGTTGCCGGTCACATCGCCCATCACGGAATCGGGCACGGTAACGTCGACGCTGACAATTGGCTCCAGGATTTGCGGCCCCGCGTGGCGAATGGCGTCCAGGAACGCGTGCCGCCCGGCGATGACGAACGCAATTTCCTTCGAGTCCACCGGATGGTATTTGCCGTCGTAAACTTCCACCTCGATATCCTGCATCTGGTAGCCGGCGATGGCACCCTCTTCGACGATCTGACGGATGCCTTTTTCGACCGCCGGGATCAGGCTGGTCGGAATCGCGCCGCCGACCACCTTGTTGACGAACTCGAACCCTTCTCCGCGTCCCAGTGGGCGGACCCGCAGGTACACCTCACCAAACTGCCCGGCCCCGCCGGTCTGCTTTTTATGGCGATAGTGCCCTTCGGCCGGCCGGGTGATGGTTTCGCGGTAAGCGATGCGTGGCGGTCGCGTGTCGACCTCGACGTTGTAGCGCGTGGACATGCGCTGCAGCATGATCCGCATGTGGTGTTCGCCCAGCCCCCGGATAACCGTTTCATTCAGCTCCTGGTTGTGCTCGACGACGAAGCAGGGGTCTTCTTCCATCAGTTTCTGGATTGACTGGGCCAGTTTCTGCTCCTGCCCGCGGCTCCTGGGCTGCACCGCAAGACCGTACATGGGTTGTGGAAAATCCAGCGGCTTGAGGTGGAAATTATCCTCGTCGTGGGAGTCATGCAGGATAGCGTCGTAGGTGATCTCGTCAACTTTGGCTACCGCACAAATGTCACCGGGGATGCCCACGTCGACTTCCTCGTGCCTGCCGCCCTGCACCTTGAACAGGTGGCCCACTTTGAACGGCTTGCGGCCGTCACCGATGAACAACTGCGTATCGGGACGCACCGTGCCCTGGTAAACGCGGAATATGCTCATCTTGCCGACGAAGGGGTCATTGGTGATCTTGAACACGTGTGCGATGACGTGCCCCTTTGGGTCCGGCTGTACTTCGGCGGGCACCGCGTTCTTACCCGTGCCCTTCAGGATCGGCGGCGGATTGCCTTCGGCCGGGTTAGGCAGCAGGCGCTTGCAGAAGCGGAGAAACTCACCAAGGCCGGCTCCGGTCAGGGCCGAAGTAAAACAGATTGGCACCAGGTGGCCCTCGCGCAAGGCCTGCTCGAAGGCCTCGTGCAGTTCCTCGCGGCTGAGTGACTCGCCTTCAAGATATTTCTCCATCAGGCTTTCATTGGTTTCGACCACCTGGTCGATGATGGCTTCATGCGCCTCGGACAGAGAAAACACGTCGGTCTCGCCTTCGGTGCCGAAGAAGCAGTCCTCAACGGTGCTGAAGCCCTTGGCAGGCAGGTTGATCGGCAGGCATTCGGGCCCGAATTCTTCACGGATGCTGTTGACGACACGGGTCAGGTTGACGCCCGGCTGGTCAATCTTGTTGATGATGATGATGCGGCACAGGCGCCGGCGCTTGGCCCGGCGCAGCAGGCGCCGCGTCGACAATTCAATGCCGTTGTGCGCATTGATGACCAGCGCCGTCGTCTCTGTGGCGGCCATGCCGGTCAGCGCGGGGCCGCGGAAGTCGGGGAAGCCCGGGGTGTCGATCATGTTGAGGTGGATGCCTTCGAAATCGAGGCTGGCGATGGCTGAATCCAGCGAATGCTGATATTCCTTCTCAAGCGGGTCGTGGTCGGTCGTCGTGGTTCCCCGTTCGATGGTTCCGGCCTCACCGATTTTTCCGGCTTTCGCCAGGAGCGCTTCGATCAATGTTGTTTTGCCGGAGCCGGAATGTCCGACCAGGGTGAGGTTGCGGATGTCTTCGGTGCGATAGTTCGGCATTCGGTTTTCCTGATATCTGAATTCCGGGACGGACATCCTAGTACAGAATGACGGATGCGCCAAATCCCCTTCAACACCCGTTCACCAAGGCGCTACATGGTCATTCAGCAGCGGTTCAGGGGGAAGGGCTTATGCTCGTTTTCCATGGATGAAAGCAGGCTGCCATGGTAGGCGGGATTCCACGGCCGGGTGTTGATGTCGGTCAAGACCGGCGAAGCAGAAGCAAACGGCGGTTTTTTTGTTACGGTACGGAACTCTGATTGGCACCACGCGGTCAGAAAGCACAGTTGGACTGACATTCGGGAAACTGAAGTTCGTTTACACACTCCTCAGGGGAAGTCCTTTATCTGCACGACTCCCTCCTTTCAAGGCGCCGGACAACTGGCGCCTTTTTTTATGGGGCAGGGGAGCCGCAGGCGAACCACGGCCTGAGTTCGCTACCCCAAGGCTTCTTGCCCTGCGGGTAAGCCGCCATTCGTTCAGTCCCGGCCCGACGCCGGTTGGGCAAGTGTAGCGAAGCGAAACTCCTTAGATTGGGGCAATCGGCGGGCAACTTGCGGACAATGCAAGGGCCAGATCCGGCTGCTGCTGTACAGCACTCATTGCATCGGTTAACGTGCGTTCACCGGTCATCGAGGCGAGCGCCGGGGCGCACAATGCAGTCAAATTGGATCGTAATGAAATTCGGTGGCACCAGTGTCGCTGGCCGGCCGCAATGGGAGACCATTGCTTCATTGGTCCGTGCGCGGCAGGCGGAGGGCCGGAAGGTTCTGCTGGTGTGCTCAGCCGTTGCCGGCGTGACCAATATGCTTTCGGCGTTGGCCGATGATCCCGATTCCGACTCCGTTGCGCAGGACTTGCTCGACCGACACCGGACACTTGGCGGGGAGCTGGGTATCGATGAGCGGCAATGGTTGGCGCGCGCCGTGACCCTGCTGCATGAATGCCTCGATGAACTGCGCCGCGAAGCCGGCCCGCCGGCCCGTGCCGGCCTGCTGGCGGCGGGTGAGTGGTTGAGCACCCAGATCGGCGCCCTCTTCCTTCGACAGCAAAGCCTGGACGCCACGTGGGTTGATGCGCGCGAAGCGCTGGCGGTGACACCCGAACGAGAGCTGTCGCCGGCCCGTCAATGGCTCTCGGCCAGTTGTGCAGCGGGGGAGGATCCGGCGCTGGAATCCCTTTGGGCCGGGCTGGGCCCTGTGTTGATCACCCAAGGGTTCATCGCACGCGGCCCAGACGGACGCACCGCATTGCTCGGCCGAGGCGGCTCGGACACGTCGGCTGCTCTGTTGGCAGGGCGCTTGCAGGCTTTCAGCCTGGAAATCTGGACCGATGTACCAGGCCTGTTCAGCGCCGATCCCCGGCTGATCCCGACGGCGCGGCTGCTTGCCGAAGTGGAGTACGCGGAAGCACTTGAGATGGCGGCGAGCGGCGCCCGCGTAGTGCACCCGAGCTGCATCCGCGCCGCCGCGGAAACGCGAACCCCGCTGTGTATTCGGGACGTGGGCCGCCCGGCGCTGGGCGGCACGCGGATCGGCTATGAGGCCACTTCTGGCAGCGGCATAAAGACGGTTACCTGCCAGGAGGACATGGTGGTCATGTTGCTGCAAAACCTGGATGCGCGTCGCCAGGTAGGTTTCCTTGCGGGCGTGTTCGACGTGTTTCGCCGGCGTGGCATTTCGGTGGACCTGGTGGCGACGTCGGAGACGACAACCACGGTTGCTATCAACAGGCGCGCCAACCATCTGGACCGCCCGGCTCTCGACGGCCTGGCCTCTGACCTCGCCGCGCTTTGCACGGTAGAGCGCTTCGACGACTGCGTCTGTGTCAACCTGGTCGGGCGCGGAGCCCGCACGGCACTCTCGCGCCTGCAGGCGGCCATGAGTCAGTTCGAGGAAAGGCCCCTGCTGATGGTGTCGCAGTCCGCTAACGACCTGTGTCTCAGTCTGCTGGTGTTGGCCGGAGACCACCAACCCTTGTTGCGGGCGGCCCACGCGGCGCTGATACCCGGCCAGTCCGAGGGCGTCTTTGGCGTGAGCTGGGAGCAAATCCAATCCGGGGGCTCGTCCCCGGAGGGCCCTCCCGGGTGAGCACGCGCGAAAAATGCAACGGGAGCGGCGTATTTCCCGATCCAAGGGGTGCCGGCACATTTTTCCTGACGCGGGCCAGTTACGATCCCGCCAGCGGGGTCGCGCGGCTGGCGTACCGCTTCGATAATGGACCTGAACTGGTGGAGCGCATCGTCTTTGCGGATGCGCCGTGGCCTTCTGAGCCCGCCGTGCAGAAAGCGTTCGGGCGTGCGCTGAAGCTCCTGCACGGTATCGCCGGCGTCAGTTACTACAAGTCGGGCCTCAGCCCGGTCATATCCCTGCCGAAGGGCGGTCCGGCCGGACTAGCCGACTTCCTGGCCGGACTCTATATCCACGGCCTGGCGGAATTTGGTTACGTGAATGGCCTCGACGTTGCTGCTCGCGTCCGCTTCAGCAGGGGCGGGCAGGCAGCCCCAAAGCCGGCCATAGTCCATCCATTTGTTCTGCCCGAGCGCGCCCTGGTCGCCATGGGTGGCGGCAAGGACAGCCTGGTCGGTCTCGACATGCTGCGCGCGGCGGGTGTGGCGCTCAGGCCGGCTTGCGTGGGTGATTCGTCTCTGATCCGTGACACCGTGCGTGCTACTGGACTGCCTTTGCTGCAAGTCAGCCGCGAACTGGCCCCGGAGCTAGCCGAGATGAACCGGGCCGGTGCCTGGAACGGGCATGTACCGGTTACGGCGATCAATTCCGCGATCCTGCTCTGCGCTGGTCTGCTGTATGGTTACCGCTACGTCGTTTTCGCCAATGAGCGCTCCGCCGACGAAGCGACACTGGAGACCGCAGACGGCCGTGAGGTCAATCACCAGTACAGCAAGAGCACCGCGTTCGAGGCCAGTTTCAGAGCCATCATCAGCGAGGCGGTCGGTTCGGGAATCAAGTACTTTTCAGTGCTCCGGCCGTTCTCGGAGTTGGGCATCGTGCAGCGCTTCAGTCGCCTGAAAGCTCTTCATTCGGTGTTTTCCAGCTGTAACCGCAATTTCCATCTTGATGGGCCCAGGGTCAGCGGCCGCTGGTGCCGGGACTGCCCGAAATGCCGGTTCGCGGCGCTGAGCCTGGCGCTGTTCCTGCCGCCGGGAGAAGTGACGGCCATCCAGGGCGGGAATCTGCTGGATGACCCAAACCAGGAGGCCGGTTTTCGCGCGCTGTGCGGCCTGGGCCGGGACAAGCCCTTCGAGTGCGTCGGCGAGGCTGGTGAGAGCCGCGCGGCGCTGCTTGCCCTGGGCCGGAGACCGTCCTGGCAGAGCCACGCCGTGGTTTGTGCCTTGCAAGCGGAGCTGGCAGGGCTGGAGGTGCCCTCGCTCGAGTCCCTGCTGCAGCCCTCCGCCCGCCATTTCATTCCCGACGAATTGTGTGTGCGCCTCGGCTTGCCGGAGTCCGATGGTGGACATTGACCTTGAATCCGGCAGGGTCGCCATCCTGGGTACCGGCAGGGAAGGGCGCGCGGCCTGGCGTTACCTGCGATCCCGCTGCCCCGCGATTGAGCTGACGCTGATCGACGAACAGCCCCCCGATCGGGCTGTCACCGACACCTTGACCGAGCATGACCGCGTGTGCACCGGCCCGCTGGCTGAGGCCGGGCTGGAAAGTTTTGATGTCCTCGTGCGCTCGCCGGGAATCAGTGTGTACCGAGAAAGTCTGCGCCGGGCTGTGGCCGCGGGCGCCACGGTCACCACACCCAGTAACCTGTGGTTTGCGGCGCACCCCGATCAGCGGACGATCTGCATCACCGGCACCAAGGGCAAGAGCACGACTTCGGCCTTGCTCGCCCACGTGCTGGCGGCCTGTGGTCATGCCGTGCGACTGGCAGGCAACATTGGCAAGCCTTTGCTGGATTGCGATGACCGGGATGTGGACTGGTGGGTCATTGAACTGTCCAGTTACCAGCTGGCCGACCTCGAAGCCAGGCCGAGCCTGGCCGTGATCCTGAATCTTTCACCGGAACACCTGGACTGGCACGGCAGTGCCGAGGCTTATCGGCGCGACAAGTTGAGGTTGGTGCAGCTGGCCGGCGACCGGCCCATCATCTGCAACGCCGCGGACCCGCTGCTGTGCGCCGAGCTGGGCGAGCGCAAGAACATTCGTTGGTTTAACGGCGAAGATGGCTTTCGGGCGACAGGTCGGCATCTGTTCGAAAACGGACGGGAGTCGAGGGTGCAGCTCCCGGCGGGGCTACCCGGTGCACACAACCTGTCCAACGTTGCCGCGGTGCTTACGACCGCGTTGGAGATTGGTATTGCACCGGGACGGGCACTCGAGGCTATCGGCACGTTTCGCCCGCTGTCCCACCGCCTCCAATTGCTTGGCGAGCACGCCGGGGTGCGGTTCGTCAACGACAGCATCTCTTCGACACCCGTGGCGACGATGGCGGCACTGGAGTCATTTGCCGGGGAGGCCGTGGTCCTGATCGTCGGTGGTCTTGATAGGGGGCTGGACTGGTCCCCATATATGGAGGCGTTCGAGACGACGCCGCCGGAAGCGGTGATCGGCGTGCCAGACAATGGCGCACGGATCGTCGCCACGCTTCGCGAAGCGGGGGTTCGTCCGAATCTGGGCCTGCACGAAGCACCGGACCTTGCCACCGCGGTGGCTCTGGCCAGGCACATGGCGCCAACTGGAGCGGTGGTCCTGCTGTCGCCCGGCGCCCCGAGCTTTCCGCGGTTTCGCGACTATCGTGACCGCGGTCGGCAATTTGCGGCACGGTGCGGGTTCGATCTCGCCGATGCGGATCCGTTTTGAACAGGAATAAAAAAGGCCGCGGGTCAGGGGTGAGGAGTGCAGAAAATTCCCTGATTGGTTGAGGGAGAGACCATCCCGCGGCCTCTGCACAATAGACCGCTCGTGCGGCCGAAAAGTTTCAATTTATTTAGCCAGGAGGCATCAAATCGTGAACCAGTCAGTCCAGGCCGTAAACGCCGTGCTCAAGACCAGCAAGGGTGACATTAAATTGCAGCTGTTTGCGGATAAAGCGCCCATAACTGTTGCAAATTTCGTTAATCTGGCCACAAGGGGATATTACGACGGCTTAGCCTTCCACCGCGTCATTCCTAATTTCATGATCCAGGGTGGCTGTCCGCACGGCACCGGCACGGGCGGGCCCGGATACCGCTTCGAAGACGAGTGCACCCCATCGCTCAAGCACGATGCTCCGGGCAGGTTGTCCATGGCGAACGCGGGTCCGGGAACCAACGGCAGCCAGTTCTTCATCACCCACGTCGCCACGCCGTGGCTGGACGGCCGGCACACCGTGTTCGGTACGGTCGTGGACAGCAGCGACCAGGCGGTCGTCGACGCGATCGAGATGGGCGACACTATCCTGTCGGTCGAATTGGAAGGTGGACAGGCGATCCTGGACAGTCAGTCCGAGCGGGTCAGTGCGTGGAACCAGGTTCTGGGATAGGGCCGAAGGCGTGACGGCCGCCTGCTAGTGGTTACGTGACACGCTGTAGGCCGCGAGATCCATCATCGCGTCCTTCCAGGCAGAGGCGGGCAGCAGCACGATGGATCGTTGCGCCGCGGCAGATCGCTCGCGCGCTATGGCCATCGCCTCGCGCAAACCTCCGCTGTCCTGGATCAATCCGACGATCTCACTTATCTGTTCGCGACCCCCGGAGCGAATGATCGTGTCGATCCGGCCACGTTGTTCGTCGCCCAGCCTTTTCCGGGCGAGAATCAGGGGCAGCGTCGGTTTGCCTTCCGCCAGGTCGTCCCCGACGTTTTTGCCCAGCGTCTCGGCGTCGGCCGTGTAGTCGAGCACGTCGTCCGCGACCTGGAACGCAACGCCGAGTTCCCGCCCGAAAGTGGCAAGGGCCCCTTCCAACCCGGATTGACCGCTCAGGACTGCGCCCAATTGGCAGGCCGCCTCGAACAGCTTGGCGGTTTTTTTCTCGATCACGCTGAAGTAGCGCTCCTCGTTGACGTCCGGATCGTGCATATTCAGCAGTTGTTCTACCTCGCCCTCGGCGATCGTGTTGGTCGCGTTGGACAGAACATCCATGACGCGCATGGAGTCCACCGCAACCATCATCTGGAAACTCCGTGAGTAGAGGAAATCCCCGACCAGCACGCTCGCCGCATTGCCCCAGACGGCATGCACCGATTCCTGGCCGCGCCGCAACTCCGATCCGTCGACCACGTCGTCGTGCAGCAAGGTCGCCGTGTGAATGAATTCGATAATGGCCGCCAGGGTCACGTGGTGATTACCCTGGTAGCCGCACGCGCGGGCTGCAAGCAACACCAGCATGGGACGCAGGCGTTTGCCGCCCGAGCCGATGATGTATTCGGCAATTTGCCGGATGAGCACGACATTCGAGTCCAGGCTCTCGCGGATCAGCCGATCGACCGCCGCCATTTCGTCGGCGACCAGCTCGAAGAGGTGACTGATCTCCTGTGACAGATCCGGGGGGGTATCCGCGTGGAGGGTGGCCTGCTCCATTCTTGTCCTTATCGGGAAGTTGCGCCAATTATAAATCTGACCGGGTCGAACACAAGGCCGGACTGCCTCCTCACGCTACCCGGAATACTGGTGCGCCGGCGAGGTCGCACCTATAATTCCGTGCTTCTCCCATGGGACAGCGGTTTTCACCTCTGCTGGGCCCACCATTCCGCCCAGGAGTCCTTCGTTGTCTGCAAGCCAGGAACGCACCAGGGAACTCAGATATGCCGCGACGCTGGCGGCGGTGATCGCGCTGCGCATGCTCGGCCTGTTTCTGATCCTGCCCGTGTTCATGGTGCTGGCGGTCGATATGCCAGGCTTTACGCCGCAGGCCGCGGGCCTGGCCGTTGGCATTTACGGCCTGACCCAGGCGGTGTTGCAGCAACCGTTTGGCTGGCTGTCCGACCGCTGGGGCCGGCGCCCGGTGTTGTTGCTCGGACTCGGCCTGTTTGCCCTGGGTGGTATCGTGGCGGCCCTGGCCGAGACCATGGATTGGCTCATCGTCGGGCGAGCCCTGCAAGGCTGTGGAGCGATTGCCGGCGTGGCGATGGCTCTGGCGGCCGACATCACGCGGCCGCAGCGCCGGCCGCTGGTCATGGCATTGATCGGCATCGGGATTGGGGGCTCCTTTCTCGTTTCGATGGCGCTGTCGGTGCCGCTGGCGTTGTTGCTCGGACTCGGTGGCCTGTTCTGGCTGACGGTGGCGTTTGCCGTGGCCGGCATGGCGCTGGTGATGACCGTGCCGCGCAGGCCTCCCGTCATATCCGAGCCACAGCCCGCCGAAGGCCTCAGCATGGGACCCGTATGGCTGCTGTCACTCAGTGTGTTCCTTCTCCACAGTGTGATGACCCTGCTGTTCGTCACTCTGCCGCCAATGCTGGTGAGCGACTTCGGGCTCCAGCTGTCCGAGCACTGGACCTTATACGTGCCGACCATGTTCGTTTCGGTGCTGATCATGCTGCCCATCCTGCGCAAGGTCGGCTCGAGCCTGTCAGAACAACGGCTTCTGCCATGGGCCTTCATGGCGTTGGCGCTGGCCGTCGGCCTGATGCCGATTGGCGGCCGCTGGGCGGTGCTCGCCACCTTCGTGACCGTCTACTTTCTCAGCTTCAATTTGCTGGAAGCGGCCATGCCCGCGCTGTTGTCGCGAATCACCGGCAGCCGCGGCAGGGGACAACGGATGGGCATGTACAGCACCTTCCAGTTCCTCGGTGCATTCTGTGGCGGGGTGTCCGGCGGG
>Ga0209536_100003721_pt1 | contig 24367 bp, 19 predicted proteins | sample DeeMarSeWOR28_12_FD_187461 | JGI IMG/M metagenome (GOLD analysis project Ga0209536, IMG submission 187461) | Marine sediment microbial communities from White Oak River estuary, North Carolina - WOR-2-8_12 (SPAdes) (version 2) | ecosystem: Environmental > Aquatic > Marine > Intertidal zone >...
TCGTGTCGAAGCCGCTGCCGCACAGACTGATAGTGGCCCGTCCCGTGCAGGCAGCAGTGTAGCAGTACCAGATGTTCGGGCTGTACATGCAATGACCCTGGCCGTCAAATTTCGCGTCACTGGTGTCGAAAGGCAAGGCTGTGACCTCGCCGATGGGCCGGGCGTTGTGGCAATCGTCGTTTGACGACACAGGCGCACCGCTGCTGATCGTTATCTTAGCCGGACCGGCTTCTTCATCAATTCGACTGCCAACCTCGATCAGGTACTGGTTGCCGGCGATCGCCTTGAAGGTGATCTGCGAGTCAAAGCTGTCGCCAAAGTCGTCATTGCACTCGATCAGCGCGTCCAACATCGGATAACAGTCGCTACCGTCGTAGACGGCGAGCATCGTATCAACGGAAATAACCGAACGCTCGAGGCTGACGGTGACGTCGCCGCTCACTGCGGCAGTATAGCAATACCAGAGATTTGGGGTGTCAAAACAGTGACCGGGACCGTCGAAAGTCGCGCACGTCGTGTCATACGGCAGGTCTTTCACGTCACCGACGTACCTGGCGTTGCTACAGTCGTCGTTGCTTGGCCAGTCGCTCAGAGCATCACAATTGATACTTATCACACCTTCACCCGTATCGCTGGCACTCTCTCCACCGACCTCGATCAGGTATTGTTTGCCTGCCCGTGCCGGGAAAGTGAGCTTTGATTGCCGACTAAAGAAATCGTCGTTGCTCTTGATCAAGTCTGCCAGGACTGGGTCGCAGACGCACCCGTCGTAAACGGCGACTTCCGTGTCAAAGCTGCTGCCGAGAAGACTGACAGTAACGCAGCCGTTGCAGGTGGCTGTGTAGCAATACCATACATTCGGACTGGTGATAACATGCCCGGGCCCGTCGAACGATGCAGATGTAGTATCGAAAGGCAGATCCGTAACGTTGCCGACCGGCTTGGCGTTTTGACAGTCGTCATTGCCCGGCCCGACAGCCAACGCAGGATGCGCAAAGCCCGCCGCTAAAACGCAAGAAACTAAACAAATTGATTTCCAAAACATGACAATGCTCCTCAAAAAAGTTGAAATTCAGACGACCCATAACTGTTGTAATACAGCCAAATTATAACATTATCGGAACTTTTTTTTCAACCTTAGCATAGCTCTCTCAAAAGAAAACCGTCTCGAAATCAGGGCCAAAACAGACCACTCAACCGACTCAAGACCGTTCTAAAGACAAAGTACCCTTCGGAATTTAAGACTATTCAGGCACGTCGGAGGCAACTTTCACCGTGCTATATATGCTTGTCGGAACAAAAGGGCTCGTTCTTTTGTACTTTGCCAGACAAAAGCTCCGCTGGCGCCGGACAGGCCCCAAAAAGGTCTGCTCAACGACGAAATTTTCCGAAACGCCCGTTACACTTCGAATTCGAGGCGGCACTTAACTACAACGCATGATGGTTGCGAACGCCATATGCTACTGGCCGAGCCCCTGCTTGGATTAAATCCTTCAAGCAGGGGTTTTCTTTTGAAGAAAATCGTTGCCTTCGGCCTCCTGCATGCCTTCTTTGGGATAGGAAAGACTTGCCAGCCGGCTGCAAGCCGGATGCTTGCAGCCCCTTGGGGCCCCTGCTGTCTTCACTCCTCCTTCAAGCGTTCAAGCAGGGGTTCCCCTTGTTGGCTTGCCGGCTGGCCGTAACATTTGGCCAGCCGGCCGTGATAACGCTCGAATCACGTTTGTTGCCATGATACCGCGCGTACGTCGGCAATCTTGGATTCGTCCAGCTCGATCCCGAAGCCCGGCCTCTCGGAAAGTTCCAGCATTCCGTTGACGGGCCTCGGCTGGTGTTTCTCGAAGTGATAATAGCTCTCCATCTTTTGAATCAGGTACTCCACGAGCGGACAGACCTCGACCGGCTGGCTCGCCACAACGTGCAGGGCGGCATGGATGCTGTGGCCGTGAGGGATCACGTTGACGCCGTGAACCGACGCCAGTGTGCACATCTTGACCAGTTCGCTGATCCCGCCGCACCATTCCGGATCGGCCTGGACGACCATGATTGCGTCGGCCTTGAGGAACTTGTGCACGTCCCATCGGCCGTAGAAATGCTCGCCCGTGGCCACGGGGATTGAAGTTTCGCGACTCAGCTCGATGAAGGCGTCGAGATTCGCCGTCTGGAAGGGCTCTTCTATCCAGCGAGGACGATATTGCTCGGCCCGCCTGGTCCAGGCCAGGGCATACTGAAGGTCCCATTTCCAGAACGCGTCAAACATAAGGTCAACGTCGTCGCCCACGGCCCCGCGGAGCAGCCGCACAACCTCCACATCGGCTTCAACTCCCTCCGGACCATGGCTTGGGCCACGGTCCCGTACAAACCACTTCTGATGCCGATAGCCCTGACTTTTGAGTTGGCGCGCCTTCGCCTGCAAAGCCGACGGCTCCTGCGAGAATCCCAGACAACTGGCGTAGGCCCTCACGTTCTTACGCGAACCTCCGAGAAGCCTATATACGGGCAGGCCGAAGTATCTGCCGCGCAGGTCCCAGAGAGCATTGTCCACTGCACTTAGAGCCATCATGTAATGGCTGCCTCGCGAATGTCTACTCGCCCGGAACATTTGGTCCCAATACGCCTCGCCGGCCAGCGGATCCTGACCGATCAGGCCTCGTTTGAAGAATCGATCTACGAGCATTGCCGCCTCGCTGTCGATCGGGCCGTAGAGACCGACCGCGTCGGCATTGCTGTGGAGCTTAAGATAGAGGACCCGCCTCTTGTTCTTGCCCGTCAACTGTAGGATCTCGGCCTTTGTGATCTTCAGTTCTTCGAGCTTGCCGTTGCCGCCCGAGCCGACCGCTACAGCCTGATCCGAAACACCAAGCTGAGATCCCACACCTGCCGCAGCAAGAGCCCCCAGAAAACTGCGTCGCTTCATATGCTCAGACATCCGCTTCTCCTTTCGCCAAAGATACCCTTCGTTGAAAAACCGCCAAACCGACTCCGATGGTTTGTTGGTGTCTTTCTTTTGGAAATCGAGCTCTCCAAGATTTGACATTATCTGGGATTTACTGCATAGTGCTTCGTATTTTACCCTACCAGCCATTCTCTATCAAAATCTATCATTGTCAAGCACGACGTGGCGCATGCCACATTGCTCGATAAACTCGCCAAGTGCCATCCTTCTGACACCTCAAGATTCTCATCAAACGCTGTGTCTCTCGCGTGATCGATCCGGTTGCGTCCCGAACAGCATACCGGACGACGCCCTGCTCGTAGGCGAAGTCACCGAGTAGCCGCACTTCTTCCCACTCTTGTACCAGTTCAAGGATCTCTGATTGTGACTCGGTACCATTTGATGACTCAAGAGCATGGTCCAAATAAGCCTGACCAACCGAAGGCTCACTATCTGGTGGGAAAAGCATGCATTCTGCATCCATCAGGGACTTTAAGACCTCGAAGTCACCAACCCTCGTTGCAGCTATATCCTGTCGGTGCATGTCCTCAATAGCTTCGAGATCCTTGCGAGTTACATCATCCATAGTTACTTAGTCCCCAATTGCGTTCGTACTATATAACACTCAAGTCACCGTTTCTGAAGACGCGCTCGGCTCGGATTCAGAAGACGGTGCACCTGTTAGTTGTGCGTCCTCTTTCCTCATGAACCCCGGGGCGAGCAACAGCCCACCGACAAACAGAATTGCATCGCCAGCAAACCAGAGTGGGATCTCACACTTTAGTGTCACCCAGTACTGTCCTGCGAAGAGAAGAAAGCCGAGCGACATCAGAATGATGTAGATGGGGAAGATTCGGATGGACAACGCGCGCCGTTTGGACATGGCGTCCACTATGGAACCAAAGACTAGCCCCAAAACAATTCCTGCCATCGTATTCATTATTATGTGCAGGTGCAGGTCGAGCAAACGACGGCGGAAAAGGAAGTCCGGCGAGCCGAACTCGTGCCAAAGGCGTATGCCAATGGCTGACTCCATGAATCCCAGAGAACCACCGATCACGATTCCCCAGAGACCGACCCATTGCTTGTGATTTGCTGCGTTCATCTTCTCATGCACAACAAGTTATTATCTGCTCTTACCGAGAACACCGGATAAGATATTCTCGAAATACACCGTTGACCACAAAAATGTAGCAAAATATGCTACTCCCTATCTCGATCACATCGGAATTGAAAAGAGTGAACTGTGAAGGGCCAACAGTGAAAATCAGGCACTGCCTTATGTCTTGTTGAGGACATCTGTGTAAATCTGCGTGAATCGGTGGCCCCTGCAATTGACTGTTGATTATTGTTCTTTTTTGCGGTGAACAAAGATCCGCGAAAATCCGCGTTAATCCGCGGTTTCAACCTTGCGTATATTATTGTCGATTCGTGGCTATGGGGCCTGGAAGGGTGGGAATTCGATGGTCCCGATCCGGTCAGCCGGGCGGGATCTTGTGCCGACGAGCAAGAGTCATATAATACCATAGACGTGTACAATGAAGACTGTGAGAATAGCAATGTGTCAGATATTCTCGCTCGACGGCGACCGGCGGGGTAATTTCGTCCGGATTGAAAACGCCATTCGCGAGGCTAAGGATGCCGGAGTCCATATCGCCTCTTTGCCCGAGACCGCCCTGCTCGGATGGGTTAATCCCGACGCCCACGAAAGAGCGTGCTCAATTCCAGGGCCTGATTCGGACAGACTCTGTAAACTGGCCAAAGATTACGATATTCATCTTTGCGTCGGCCTGGCAGAAAAGGACGGCAAACGTCTGTACGATTCAGCCCTGCTGATCGACAACGCCGGAAAGATCCTGCTGAGGCATCGCAAGATCAATCTTCTGGCCGAACTGATGAGTCCGCCATACCGCGCGGGTAAGAGCGTCAATGTCGCACAAACCACGTTCGGCAAGGTCGGCCTGCTGATCTGCGCAGATACACATGAGAGCGAGATTCTCGAGCGAATGGCAGCTCTGAAGCCTAACCTGCTTCTCGTTCCGTACGGGTATGCGGCCACGGAAGACGCCTGGCCCGGGCACGGCAAAGTGCTTGAGAAAGTAATCAAGAACACAGCCCGCAATGTCGGGGCCTTTGTGGTGGGCACCAACCTCGTCGGCGAAATAACGCACGGGCCCTGGAAAGGTCGTATCTTCGGTGGCCACAGCGCTGCCGCCGACAAGACAGGCCGCACGGTCGCGGTAGCCAAAGACCGCGAGCGGGACATAAGTATTGTTGAATGGCGGGCCGCCTCGTAACGATTCGGTGCTAATCTCGGCTCGATCATGCCTCGGGATGGGGATCACCAACCGGCAAAAAAAGATGTCAAAAATATAGATTTTTTTCTGGAATTTAATTGCACTTTAGTGCATATTATGTCATATAGTACCATAACAGTGAGGATGTTGTGCTATGCAGTTGATGTCAATAGAGGATTTGGCGGCCTATTTGGGCGATTCGAAACGCACGATTTACAAGTACATCGCCAGCGGCGATTGCCCGCCGTACATCCGAATTACCGCCAAGAATATCAAGTTTGACCGGGCCGATGTCGACGCCTGGTTGGAATCGAAAAAGGTCCGTCCGGGACCGGGAGGTAAAGAAATGAGCGAAGTCAGTATTGTCGAGAAGGGCAAGGCCGCCCTCAAAAATGCAGTCCGCAAGACTACACTGCCCTGGACACCCCGGGCGTACGCCGTTCTGGAAAAATCCCAGAAGCAGGCTCGTGAAGACGGATGCGACCTAGTGGGAACCGAGCACGTCCTGCTCGGGATCGTGTCGGTCGAAGACTGCCTCGGCGCAACAATCCTCAAGAATCTCGGCGCCGATCCGGCAGAGTGCTCTGAACTCTACGAGAAATCGTGCAGATCAACTGGCGGCAAGAAAACAGGCCGGGCCAGGCTCAGTGAAGATACCGAAAGGGTCATTCAATGCGCTGAGCAGCAAGCCGCCGAGTGGGGCCATGAATACATAGGCGCCGAACACCTGCTCGCCGGCATACTCCTGGCCGGCAAAGGCCTGGGCTTCCAGATTCTTACTGACCTCGGAATCACTCGCGAAGCGGTGCGCGAGGAAACGACGAAGTTGATTGTATGTAAAGGCTGAGCTTAGAGGCAAAACCAGAAAGGAGCAGGAAATGATGAAGACCGTATTAGCTCTTTTGGGGCCTATCGGAGCACCTGAAGCACTCATTGTTCTTATCGTTTTCGCCATACCGATCGTCCTGGCCGCAAAGTTCTTCCGATTGATGCTGCGCAATAAGAATGAGAACATACGATTGAGGCTGGAGGTCGGAAAGCTCGCCGATGAGCTCGAGAAGACACGAAAACAAAACGGGACAGAGGGTGACTCATAGACTGCATCATGAGTATATCTTTCTTGCCGTCACGACGCGGTCGTTATCGTGAAGATCTTTTTCGATCTTGATCTCGGCAAAGGCTTCGGTCTCTTCGAGCAGCTCGCGGACCGCGGGCCCCTGAGCGTAGCCGATTTCCATCATTAGCGCAGCGCCAGGCTTCAGGAATTCATCGACTTTGTCGATTAACCTGCGGTAGATATCCAACCCCTCGGTCCCGGCGAACAAAGCCGACTTCGGCTCATAATCTCTAACGTTTTTGGCCAGCGTTTCATACTCGGCACTGCTTACATAAGGAGGATTGCAGGCAATAAGATCGAACGCGTCGACGTCCAACTGCCTGACCAGGGGCTCGAACAAGTCACCCTGTAACAGCTCGACCCGGTCGCCCAACTGATGTTTGGCGACATTGCCGGCAGCAACCTCAAGCGCGCCGGCGGAAATGTCGGTCGCGATTACGCGCGCATCGGAGAAATTCTTGGCAATTGCAACGGCGATACAGCCGCTGCCCGTGCACAAATCGCAAACGTACTGCACGCCGTCGCGGGTTCGCAAGAATTCTATGGCCCGCTGGACGAGCAGTTCGGTCTCGGGGCGCGGGATCAGGCAGTCGCTGGTAATATCCAGCTCGATCGAATAGAATTCAGTTCTACCCGTGAGGTAGGCCACAGGTTCATGCATGCCCGCCCGCTTGACCAGATCGTGCAGTTGGTCCAACTGCTGCTGGGGCACAGGCCGATCGAACTGGGTATACAATTCGATGCGCGTCAATCCAACGGCGTGACAGAGCAGAAGTTCGGCGCTGAGGCGCGGAGAGTCAACGCGCTTGTCGGTCAGGTAGTCGGTGACCCAGTTCAACAGTCTTTGAATAGTCCAGCTCGCCATACCGCGATTATATCAGAAATCTGGCACCACGCCAGCATAGAGGCATCACTGGAAACTTGCTCAGCTATCCCATTGGTCAATCATCAATAGTCAATAGTCATTGATCAGATGTAGACCTTGTCCATCATCCGCGGGAAGGGGATACACTGGCGGATGTGTTTTTGGCCTGTGATCCAGGCGACGGTCCTTTCGACACCGAGCCCGAATCCTCCGTGCGGGACCGAGCCGTACTTGCGAAGATCCAGATACCATTTGTAATTCTCGACTTCCAGGTCCTGCTCTTTGATCCGCGAGACAAGCCGGTCGTGATCGTCCTCTCGCATGGAGCCGCCGATGATTTCACCGAAACCAGCGGGGGCGAGCAGATCGAAGTTCAGAACGACTTTAGCATTTTCCCTGTCGGCCTTCATGTAGAACGCCTTGGCCTGCTTTGGATAATGAGTGACAAAGACGGGCTTGTCGTGCATCTGCGAAATGATCGTCTCATCCGAACCGCCCAGGTCTTTACCCCATCGAAACTCGGCGGCCAACTGGGCGTGTTTGGGATTGTTCTCAATTCTCGTATCGACTTCGGCAAGCTCACCGCGCAGCTCGATCAGCTCGGCGGCGTTCTTATCGCGCTTCCACTGTTTTATCTGGCCGGCCTGCTCTTCTTCGACTTCAGCGATCCGGCTCTCAATCTGCTGCTTTCGACTCTTGAGTTCCTCCAACTGACCGGCGAGAAAACCCCTCGCCTTCTCACTTGTCAATATCTCGACGGCATCTGTGTACGTCAATCTGTAGAATGGCGGCTTGATCTTCTCCAGCGCGGCGATATCGGCGCCCAAGGTCCCGAGCTGGCTCCTGTTGTCTTCGAGGACCCTGGCGACGACGAAGGAGACGAAATTCTCCGCAAGTTCGAGCAGCCCATCGAGATCGATATATGCCACCTCCGGTTCGACCATCCAGAACTCGGTCAGGTGCCGACGCGTCTTGCTCTTTTCCGCCCTAAACGTTGGCCCGAAACAATATACCTTGCCGTAACTCATCGCGGCCGCTTCCAGATGCAACTGGCCCGTCTGACTCAAATGCAGCGGGTCGCCGAAATAGTCGACTTCGAAGAGCGATTGCTTCTCCTCGCCCGCCACCGCCGTCAGCACTGGTGTATCGATCAGTGTGTAGCCGTTGTCGTTGTAGAATCTGCGGATAGCGTCGATAACGGTGTGCCTGACCTTGCCGATGCACCATTGGCCCTGCGAGCGGAGGTGAAGGTGACGATGCTTGAGCAGAAAATCGATACCGTGCGTCTTCGGCGTGATAGGATATCCATCGGCAGGCGCGACTACTTTCGCATCCGTGACGGCCAGCTCGTACCCGCCGACACTGCGCTCGTCAGCCCTCACGGTACCGGTGACCATCAGCGACGATTCCTGTCCCAGGTGTCTCAACTGCTCGAACAGCTCGTCCGAGACCTTGCCCTTTTCCACGACGCACTGGCAAAGACCCGTTCCATCGCGAACAATCAAAAATAAGACCTTGCCGCCTCCGCGGCTGTTGTACAGCCAACCCGACAGCGTCACCTCCTGGACCGTGTGGTTCTTCAACTGCTCGATATAAACGCTTGTATTGCTCGTCATGTATCACTTCCTTGATGTCGTCTGATTTTGTTCAATCTTTCAGCGATAGACTATACATCCAAAACCAATTCCCGCAAAGCACATACTTGGAGGTTCCAGCAATTGGATCCCACCTGAGTTGATTATCCCATTGACATCCGTCCGAGGTGGTGATAGCGTTCCTCCAACTGACGTATGGTGCCTTAGACCTTTTAGAGGGCCGCAATATAATGACTGGGAAAAGTGGCCGTGTATGCCCGGCTAAGAGGGCGGGGAGTCTCGATAATAGAATTCGAAGATGGTTGCATGACCCTCGCAGGATCCTGGGACCCTATATCGGGAAGGGAATGACGGTTCTGGATGTCGGTTGCGGCCCGGGCCTTTTCGCGATTGAGATGGCTCAGATGGTCGGCAAGTCCGGTCGAGTCATCGCGGTCGATTTGCAGGAGGGGATGCTCGAGAAACTCAGAAACAAGATTCACCAAACAGAGCTTGCCGAACGCATCACACTGCACAAATGCGAGGCCGACAGGATAGGCATCAGAGATACCGTCGATTTTGCCCTGGCATTCTACATGGTTCACGAAGTCCCCAACCAACAGGCTTTTTTTGACGAGGTCCGATCAATACTCAAACCCGACGGGTTGGTTCTGGTAGTAGAGCCTCCATTCCATGTCTCAAAAAGAGCATTCGACGAAACTATCGGCAAAGCGCGAGACGTCGGACTGACACCGGTCGGCAGACCCAGAATCCTTCTCAGCAAGGCCGTTCTGCTAAGCAAAGCGACCACCGAGTGAGAAGGGAGAACCGTAGCTGAGAGAGGCAGCGCCAAAAGTGAGAATCCCACCTCACTACGATGAAGACTTCTTGGGCATAAGTATCCACGCAACGAAGTAGGTCACCAGCAACGGCAGCCCACCGGTTATGATGCACAGAAAGACCGCTGCGATCCTCACCGTCGTCGGGTCAACGTCGTATGCCTCGCCAATGCCTCCGCAGACGCCGAAGAACTTGTATTCATCGGACAGATATAACTTTCTCATGTCGTGTCTCCTTGTCTCTCTTCTATAAACACGCTCGGGCCGGGATTTTCTTCATGACCTTCTTTAGGGCTGGCAGGCTTTCAGTTTTCTTGCCCAGGTCATCGCTGTTATTGTGCTGCCGGGCTTATGTTGATTTTCAAGGGCCAAATGGGCCAATCGTCGGCAGGCCTTGAAGAAGAACCGCCTTCGTCGATCCCGTTGGCGCCCTTGCTGTAAAAGACGAAACTACTACCCTGGCGTTTGTAGACAAAAGGACCGTTGTTTTGAGGATCAATGAGCATCTGGGCGGATAGCTCGGGCTCGATCTGTCCGAGTGTCTCAGGCCAGCGGCCGGTCCTTTCTCTGTGGCGGCGAAGGGCAATCAGTATCGGCGCCACACGCCTGCTCGCCTCAAGCCTCAGACGAATCAGACGCTGTCTCTGCTCGCGCTGCCTTCGGCCTCGGTGGCTCAGCAGCCACTGCTTGAATCGTTCCGCAAACAGCAACTGTGACCTTGCTCTCTCGTCGATAAGGCGGTCAACTCTGGCTGCGATCCCGGCGTCTATCTCATTGAGGTTCCAGGGCTCGGCGAGAATCATCTCAAGCGATGTGAGTTGCTCCGGAGTTATTTCATCCCGCATGGCGGCCCTTCTGATGTTCCCTAAAGCGACCGCTTCGATAGCAATACCGACACTTCTGTAATACATCGCCGGCTGCTCCTGGAGGTGACGGGCCAGTCTGAACTGGCATCGGTATTTGTCGTAGGCCGCGTCGATACGCCCCTCCGCCAGGTCGTTGGCAGCAGCCCAGGAGAGAACAAAAGTCAGCCTCCGCATATCAGGCAACATTTGCCACGAACCATCGCTCGGGCCGGTACAGACCGGAAAGCGGGCCTTCTGCATCTGAAAGATCTCGAGCAGCGTCTGCATGAACTCCTGCTGTTGCTCGAGTTCAGCGGCAAGTTCAGGATGTTCGCTGTCGGCCCAGGGCTCTACATAGGCCGACGGACTGAGGTCGGAGAGATCATCCAGAATAGCTGCATTGTCAGGATCGGCCAAGAACCGTCCGAAGTACACCGCGGCGTTCTCGGAGTCGGGGATCGCCAGCTCAGCGTCAATGGCAGCAAGTCTCTCATCCACCGATCGAAAATCCCACCATCCGGCTTTCCAGGCAAGACAGAAAACGATTGCTGCGACAGCCGCGGCAACCAACAACAACCAACGTCGGCCAAGCCGACGTTTGGCGTGATCGCCCGTTCTTTCTCGCCCTTTGTCTTCGGACATATCTCAGATGTCCAGCTTCTCCCGTAAGTGGCTGAGCAGTTGGCCGGTCGACACACGCGTCTGCTCCATCGAGTCGCGCTCGCGCAGGGTCACGGTGTTGTCTTCGAGGCTCTGGCCGTCGACGGTGATGCAGAACGGCGTCCCGGCCTCGTCCTGCCTGCGATAGCGCCGGCCGACAGCACCTTTCTGGTCGTAGAAGCAATTGAAATATTTCTTGAGATCGTTGTAGATATTCGTAGCGATCTCCGGCATGCCGTCCTTCTTGACCAGCGGGAAGATGGCCGCCTTGACCGGCGCCAAGGCATGGTGGAAGCGCAGCAGATTCCTTGTTTCACCTCGGACTTGCTCTTCGTCGTAGGCGTCGACCAGAAACGCAAGCGCGCTGCGGTCGATGCCGGCGCTCGGCTCGATCACGTAGGGGATATAACGCTTTTTCTGCTGATCGTCGAAATATGACAGCGGGCCCTTGAGATATTCGGCGGCCTCGTCGGCCAGCTCGATCTTCGTCATGTCGCCCTTGCTCTCGTACCATTTATTTAGCGTCCTCATTCCCCGCTGGTGCTGGCGCAGGTCGAAGTCGGTACGATTTGCGATGCCTTCGAGTTCCTGCCAGTCGCCCGAGCCGAACGGGAACCTGTACTCGACGTCCACGCAGCCCTTGGCATAGTGGGCCAGTTCGTCCGAGTCGTGCTCGCGAAAGTGCAGGTTTTCTTTCTTCAGACCCAGTTCCAGGTACCAGTTGAAACGGGCCTCTTTCCAATGCTCGAACCACTGCTCATCGGTGCCGGGCTCGCAGAAGAACTCGAGTTCGGCCTGCTCGAACTCTCGCGTCCGGAAGATGAACGCCTTGGTGGTCACCTCGTTTCGGAAGCTCTTGCCTATCTGGGCAATGCCGAACGGTATCCTCACCCTGGTCGTATCGAGCACGTTTCTGAAATTGGCAAAGATTCCCTGAGCCGTCTCGGGGCGAAGGTGCATCGTCATCGAGTCGTCGACGTTGGCCCCCATCTGCGTCTCGAACATAAGCTTGAACGGCATCGGCTCGGTAAATTGGCCGACAACCCCGCAGTTGGGGCAGAGCTTTTTGCTCAGGTCTTGCGCCTGGGCCGCGACGGTGTCAATATCGACGTGTTCGGTATGCTCGTCGGCCTGCTCGGCGGCTTCTTCCTTGAGATGGTCCACGCGGGTCCTGGTGTTGCACTTTTTGCACTCGGCGATCAGATCGGCGAACTTGTCGGCGTGGCCGCTCGATTTCCAGACCATCGGATGCATAAGAATGCTGCAATCAAGCCCCACCACGTCGTCGCGCATCTGAACGACGCTCTTCCACCAGGCCTTCTTGACGTTGTTCTTGAGCTCGACGCCGAGGGGCCCGTAGTCATAACAGCTCGCCAGGCCGCCGTAGATTTCACTGGATTGAAATATAAAGCCACGCCGCTTGCACAGCGACACAATGTCCTCAAGTTTGGTGAGTTTTGCCATATTCGAGTCCCTAAATAGTCCTGATTAAACGGGCTATTATACAGAAGCGAAGGCTGATAGCAAGGATTGAAGCCGTCTCGCCCCTGAGGAGCAAGTCCCTCAGGGACGAGTTGACAAAGTCTGCGGTCCGGCGTATACTCACCGCTTTACGGTAAACGAGTCCGCCGCGGCGGAAGCATCAAGAATCGAGGAACGAGTCGTCATGAGCAGGGAAGTTGTTGCCATACTGGATTTCGGCAGCCAGTACGGTCAGTTGATTGCAAGGCGTGTTCGCGAGCAGAACGTACTTTCGCGAATCTGCCGGGCCGAAATTTCCGCCGAAGAATTGTCAAAGATGCCCCTCAAGGGCGTGATCCTCTCCGGCGGACCGGCGAGCGTCTACGACGAGAACGCGATCAGATGCGATGAGAAGATCTTTGAACTGGATGTGCCGATCCTCGGCATCTGCTACGGGATGCAACTGGCCTGCCAGATTCTGGGAGCGAAAATCGTCCCTGCCCAGAGACGCGAGTACGGCAGGACAAATCTGTCCGTGCTCGACAAAAGCGATCTGCTGGCGCACCTGCCGGATGCAATGACGGCGTGGGCCAGTCACGGCGACCAGATAGAGGACCTGGGCGACAATTTCACCAGGCTGGCAACCACCGCGACCTGCCCTTTCGCCGCAGTAAGGCACAACAAGAAGAAGTTCTTCGGCGTCCAGTTCCACCCGGAAGTCTCTCACACACCCAAGGGCTCGCAAATCCTGGAGAATTTCCTGTACGACATCTGCGGCTGCGCGGGCGACTGGAAGATGAGCGATTTTGCAGGCGAAACAATTGAGGCTGTGCGCCGGCAGGTGGGCAAAGACACCGTGATATGCGGCCTCAGCGGCGGCGTGGATTCATCCGTTGTGGCCTCGCTGATCCACAAGGCGATAGGCGATCAGCTCGTGTGCATCTTCGTCGATAACGGCCTTCTGCGAAGGAACGAACGCGACCACGTAGTCTCGACTTTCCGCAACCATTTTCATATGGACCTGAGGGTCGTCGATTGGTCGGAGCAGTTTCTGGCCAAACTCGCCGGCGTGATAGATCCCCAGGAGAAGCGCAAGATAATCGGCGCCGAGTTCATTGAGGCATTCAAGTCACAGGCGTCGAAGATTCCAAACGCCAAGTTCCTGGCGCAGGGCACACTTTATCCTGATGTCATCGAGTCGGGCTCCAAGAACGGCAACCCGGCGGCGAATATAAAACTCCACCACAATGTGGGCGGGCTTCCCGAGCAGCTCGGCTTCGACTTGGTCGAGCCCCTGCGGGATCTTTTCAAAGACGAGGTGCGCGTGGTCGGCGAGTATCTGGGACTGCCCGAGGAGATGGTCTGGCGCCATCCCTTCCCCGGTCCCGGCTTAGCGGTCAGGGTGATCGGCGAGGTCACCAAGGAGAGACTCGAAGTCCTCCGCGCCGCCGACGAAATCGTGATAGACGAAATCAAATCCGCGGGGCTTTACCGGAAGATATCACAGGCGCTGGCCGTATTGCTTCCCATCTCGACGGTCGGAGTCATGGGCGACGAGCGAAGCTACGAGAACGTTGTTGCCATCCGCGCGGTGGAAACGGTAGATTTCATGACCGCCGATTTCTCAAGAATCCCCCACGAGGTTCTCGGCATAATTTCCAACCGGATAATAAACGAGGTCCGCGGTGTCAACCGGGTAGTCTACGACGTCTCCAGCAAACCGCCGGCGACCATCGAATGGGAATGACACTCGCCGTCTCGTTCCGATACATCCTGCCATCGTGCCGTGTAGAGGGACAACGACGACACCGCCGCACTCTTGGGCCACGATCTCTTTGTCAGCCCGCACGGTAACCACCGTGGGATCGAGCGAAACCAAAGTCCGACAGGAATTCCTTTGTTCTGGCAGCCGGATCCTATGGCGAAGTCGCTGCTGCGTTTGGTTCCTCCGTGGGTGGAGCTTCTTTCTTGCAGCCGGACAGGGAGAATACCAGCCCTATCAAGACAGACAACAGAATACAACTTACTTTAAGACGTGACGCCTTCATGGCACATTTCCTCACTTTCTTTGCAAAGTGTTGGTAAGGACACTCAACTACTTAAGTTGGGAATAGTCCACACATATTACCCAGGATGACTTTCCTGCTCTGCGCTATTGCAGGATCATACTACTTTCGGATCATGATTTTTCGTTGTGCGGTTACTTTGCCGTAGAGCTTTTGCGTTTCATACGTCACTGTCACGGTCAGCTCTTCTTTGTCGCCGTTGATTTCCAGGTCGTTTGGGACACGCCACGTGTACCCGCAGGTGCCGGCTCAGCCGAAGGGCATGACGCCTTCGGCCACAATTTCGCCGTCGTCGCGTGCTATCACCACCTTCGGATCGAGCGACTTGGGCCGTTTGGCGGTATGAATCACTTTGCCGCTACCATCTTTGTACTCTTTGTCAACCATAACAGAAGTGTCATTCAGCCTGCGTATCATGATATCCAGCTTCGGATCAATCATTACCGCAGCAAATTTGATTTGGTCTCCTCGTGAACAAGGGCGATTCCCTGACGGCTCATCGAAGATGACCATCGGCTTGTTAGTGAAATCCAGCACGTACGGTTTGTCTTTGCGCACCCGCATGCCATAGACTGTCTCCCTTCCTGCTCCGGACTGACCCTGTGCATTGGTATGATAGTTATTAGAGATCGTAATATGCAATTTGTCATAGATCACATCCATGATGTTGGCTGTGTAATCGCCAACAGGAATTTCACACTTACCTACAGGATCCGGCCAACGATCCTTAATGTTCCCGACCGGCGCCGACACGTACCCAGCCTTCTCCACAGAACCATTGAACTCGACTTTCTCCAGGTCGCGGCCGCCTTTGCCGACTTTGATCGTGCCGAGTTCTCCCTTGTATGGGCGACCTGCGATCTTGGCGCCGTCCTCCACGAGCATGAACTCAAAGAATTGGTCGCCGATCTTGTGATGCGAGTGCAGGCTCCAAGATCCCCACCAGTAGGGACCGAAATCCTTCTCGACGTCAAAAAGGAAGAACTCACGTTCGGGCCTTTCTCCCAGAAGGACTTTGAATTCGCGATTGGCGACGGTGATCTTGGCTTGTTTGAGATCCTGCCTGTTTGCCCGTTCCATCCTGCGGATGAATGACGGCTGGCGATTCTTCGAAATGCCGAGAGAGTAGATCGTCGTCTTCTCCAGCTCGCATGTCGCAGTATCGGGGTCCGACAGGAATTCCTTCTCCGTTGCAGCCGGATCCGGCGTCGATGCCGACTGCGAAGCCTTGCCGTAGCCGGGGATGAGAAATCCCAGTCCTGTGAGGAGAGACAACAGAATACAGCTTGCTTTGAGACGTGATGTTTTCATGGCACACTCCCTCACTTTCATTGAAAAGTAGTAAGAATACCCAAATACTTGCATTGGAACCGACACGCGTGAACCGAAGATGCCTCGTCTCGTTGCTCGCCGACAACAGATCTACACTATTTCGCCAGGTTTTTCAATAACAAATCCAACCGACAACAATTTTTTTGGTCTCGAACGCCGGTATTCGCGGCGAGGATTCTGAATAATCTCAGAACGCTACTACGGTAGCTGTGGAGAGATCCCTTGTCTTTTTTGGCTTGCAGAGCGGCTCTTTCCACATAAAATTGTCCTCAAGAAGCAGATCTATTGCCGGTTGAAACACAAGCACGGAGAAAAGGTGGCGAACAGCCTTTGATTCTCCGGTAACTTTGAAATTCTATGAATGCACAGGAGGTTACCATGAAGAACAGTGATTTTGTCTTACCGTGCTCAGGTTGCGGCATTAGCAGGCGCAAATTTCTAACCGGCTGCGCGGCATGTGTTTCTGCGGCGGGACTGCTGGCGAGGCCGACGTCCTTGACAGCGGCGAACACTGACAGGATGCGTATTCGGGTGGTCTATTCGCTTCATGAGATAAAGCAGGCCCGCCCGGACTGGCCTAACATTGGATTCGACTTCGCCCCGGTGATGGCGCGAATCGACGCAGATCTTGCCAAGGGATGTCCGGAGTTCGAGTTCGTATCTTCGACGGCCACCGGAGCGGAGCAGGCCGAGAAAATACTTCAAGAGGACAAGGCCGGCGGCATCGACGGCTATGTAGTCTACCAGATGAACTGCTGGAATCGCGTGGTTCAGACGCTTGCGACCTCGGGCAAACCGGTACTATATGTTGACTTTCAGTACGGGGGAAGCGGCGGATTTCTTGTCTACGCCGCAGGATTTCTACGGAGCAAGGCGGACAATGTGGGCTTTGTAGCTTCGTCGAATATGGCCGACGTCATCGCGGCGGTCAAGTGCTTTAGCGCTGTCGGGCGCGGCGGTTCAGCATCGGACTTCGCCGCTGCAACGACGCGAGTGCGGATCAGGCAGACGAAAAAGATGGGAAACATGCAGTGCAAGCCGGACGAATTGCGCACAGTCTCGACCGGCGAGTGCATCGAGCGGATGAAGAAGTCAAAGATCCTGACGGCCCGTGATCAGACGTCTGGCCAGGCCGGCGAGATGCTGGGGATACCCACTGAGAGTATTTCCTTCGCCGAGGTCAACGCGGCGTGGGAAAATGCGGACAAGGACGCGGCAGGGGCCGTCGCGCGCAGATGGAAAGCCGATGCTACTGAAGTTGTCGGCGTTTCAGATGAGACGTTGGAGACCTCGGCGGCAATGTACCTGGGCATGAAGGCAGTGCTGGCCAAACACAAGGCCAATGCGATCACGGTCAATTGTCTGGGCGGATTCTACGGCGGCCACATCCACGCCTACCCCTGCCTGGGATTTCACCAGTTGAACAACGAGGGATTGGTCGGGGCCTGCGAGTGCGACGTCAGGTCCACCGCGACAATGCTGATGATCGGGGCACTGACGGGCGGGCGACCGAGTTTTATTTCGGATCCCGTAATCGACACCGCCAAGCGGCAGATCATCTACGCGCACTGCGTGGCGCCCAACAAGATGTTCGGTCCCGACGGGCCTGCGAATCCCTTCGCGATACTGACACATTCCGAGGACCGTCAAGGTGCCTCGGTGCGTTCGGTCCTGCCGTTAGGCTACATGACTACGACTCTGGAGATAAGGCAGCCGCAAAAGGAGATACTGATGCATCTGGGCAAGGCGGTTGAGAATGATCCGGACGACCGCGCGTGCAGGACAAAGCTCGCGGCCGAGCCTGCCGGTGATATCGAGAAGCTCTTCGGGATGTGGGATCAGTGGGGCTGGCATCGCGTGACTTGCTATGGTGACATTAAGGAACCCGTTTACGCACTGGCCGATGAGATCGGATGGAAGGTAATCGAAGAGGCCTGACCGCTCGGCCGCTCAGTATCAAGGAGTATAAGATGAATCGCAGAGAGTTTCTAAAGACTTTGCCGGCCGTTGGCGTGCTGGCCGCAGCCGGCCCCAGTTCAGCTCAGAACTTCGAGCCGATCACACTTGCAAAACCCCAGACCGAGGGCGGCAAGTCCGTGCTGGCAGCCCTGAGCGAAAGAAAGACCACTCGCAACATTGGCGGCAGGAAACTCGACGCTCAGACGCTGTCGAACCTGCTCTGGGCCGCGTTCGGCGTCAATCGCCAGAGCGGACCCTTTGGAGGCCCGGGCAGGACAGCGGCCTCGGCCAGTAACTCGCAGGAGATCGACCTATACGTCGCCCTGGCCGAAGGGGTCTACCTCTACGACGCGACGGCTCACCGATTGATGCCCGTTGTCGCCGGGGACCTTCGCCGAAGGTCCGGCAGGCGCGCCGCGGCAACAGCGCCGGTGAACATTTTCTACGTCGTCGATATCGCCAAGTACGCGAAGGCTCCGTTCCAGGAGCCTGGCCTGAAGGACCCCGAGGTGCAGAAATCGTATTACTACGTGGCAACGGGACTGATCGCCCAGAACGTCTATCTGTTCGCAGCCTCTCAGGGCCTGGCCGCCCATTTCCACAATTGCGACAAGAGGAACACCCCCACAGAATTCAAGCTCCGGCCCGACCAGCGAGTGCTCTTCTCCCAGACAGTGGGTCATCCGGCGGAGAGTTAGCCGGCGCCGGCCTTCCCGAGAGCGGTGGGATGAGTACGCCACAGGCGGATTGCCCATGCTAAATAGAAAGAGATAATCGGAGAGTACCGACCGGCAGCGGCGGCTCGTATGCGCTTACGAGACTTGACAACAGGGAAGCTATGTCCTTAAATATGGCATGGGGACAAACGGGTGAAAATATGGAAATTACCTTTGGAGAAGAAGCTATGAGAGATCAGAACACAACATCATTATCAAGACGGCAGTTTATGACCGCAGCTGCCGCAGTTGCCGCTTCGGCGACCATGTCTAAGTATGCCCTCGGCAGTTCAGCGGGCAAACCCAACTCCAATTTCAACGGCGTACAGATCGGAGCTATCACCTACAGTTTCCGGAGCATGCCCGGCTCGGCCGAGGATATTCTCAAATACTGCTGTCAATGTGGACTCAGCTCGATCGAGCTGATGGGCGATCCGGCAGAGAGATTCGCCGGACTGCCTGCCGGAGGCGGCCGGCGCCGCGGGCGGATGACCGCCGAGCAGAAGAAGGCCCAACAGAAAAGCCAGGAAGATCTATTGAACTGGCGTCTATCGGTTTCTATGGAGAAGTACAGAACCCTTCGCAAGCTCTACAACGACGCCGGCGTCAACATCCATATCGTCAAGTTCGGAAGTATCGGCAACGCGGGCATGCCCGACGGAGAGATTGAATACTACTTCAACGTCGCAAAGGCCCTTGGCGCCAAGGGCATTACCCGCGAGATTTCGGAGCAGGCCGCCGAGAGACTGGGGCCCTTTGCGGACAAACACAAGATCATGATCGGTTTCCACAACCATACGCAGATGACTGCGACGACTTACGACGGCCCAATCTTGTCTCATGGAAAATACCTGGGACTCAACTTCGATATCGGCCATTATGTTGCCGGCACCAGCGAATCGCCGATCCCCATCCTCGAGGAATTCCATGATCGCATCCTCAGCCTCCACATCAAGGACCGAAAGGTCAACGGCGGCCAGAACATGCCCTTCGGCCTGGGAGACACTCCGGTGGCGCTGGTCCTGAATCTAATGAAGCGAAAAGGTTGGACATTCCCTGCGGATATCGAGCTTGAATACAGGATCCCCGAAGGTTCCGATGCCGTGACTGAAGTCGCCAAATGTGTCCAGTTCTGCAGAGAGTCTTTAGGCTGATGGTCGGTGACTTGTGAGATGCGCGCACGTGCCCGGGCCGACAGTGACGTAAAGCCCGGCGATATAACAAAGCGACTCATGTAATGAGTTACATGAGTCGCTACGATGAGCCAGGCTTTCAGGGTATTGTAACTGGCCTTCTAAAAAGTATAGAAGAAAGCAGAATTGAGAAGTCATAAGACAGAAGAGATTTGGAGTCAACTTCGTTGGCAGCTATCGACGAACCAAGGCGCGCGGGTCACCGCATCGCCTTCAGTGTCTTGCTCTCAGTTGACAAGTTGTCGTTTGGCCCCAGCAATTTCACCTCGTGCAGGCATAAACCATAACGCCCTCCGGGCGGATTGAAGTCCAGTTTTACGCCATTCCAGCCGCGACTGAAGTTCGCGGAGTAACACAACCACAAAGTCCTGCCATCTTCACTTATAAACTTGCTTGGAAAATTGAGGAAGTAAGCCTGCTCGCCGAAGTCTTTCAAGTAGACGACCATCCTCCATGGACCCGTGAGCGTGTCGGCTTCCAGGATGTATGAGTCCATCTTGGCTACTGTCGGCCAGCCATCAGTAATGCACATCAGGTATTTCTTGAGCCCGGGTACCCAGGTGGCCGTGACACAACCCATGTTGTTGTTCCACTCGATCAATGGCTTGATCTTCTCGAAATCACCTGTCCAGAGAGGTTTGCCGTTCGCGCTGTGCCCCCCGAAGAACTCATAGGCCCTGATGTCATTGATCGTCTCGGGGGACGGCTTTACGCGCGCCAGGTAGACCTGATCGGCAGTAATCCAACTCAGATTGGCGTGTGCGAAGTCCGCGTCGCATTCCTGTGTTTCAAATCCTCCTCCCGCGGCGGGCTTGACACAGCTGCGCGGTTTGGGATCGTCCGTCGTTGCGCCCATGCCTAGCATATATGCCTTGCCATCGGGCGAATGTTTCATGTTCCGGCCAAAATCCACAAAATGAGGCGCGCCCATCTTTACCGGGCCGAGATGAACTCGCGGCTCGGGAAACAATGGCGTTCCGGGTGAAAGAGGCGAAGGTTCCCATGTCTTGCCCAAATCCCGCGAGATCTGGAAACCCGGCATCGGCCCCAGGTTAGGCCAATTCCATGTGAATCCTTTGTGTTTGGTGCTTCCGTCTGGCCCAAGACAGTAAGTGCCGTAGTACCAGATACCGTTATGAACCAATGAACCCGCGGGGTATCGTCCTTTGTAGGGCTTGGCGCTGGCGGCTTTGGGAGCAGACGTATTCTTGATGATTAAATTGAGTGGATCATCACCAATCATCACTCCGTGAGCCGTGTGTGCCATCTCGCCGTCGTACCCGGACTTGCAGGAGACCCCATCGGTCTTTCCGTCGGTCCATGGAGAATACAGATTGCCGTCACTTGCCCAGGAAGGGTACCACGTATCACCGCAGCGATAATCGCTATGGCGACCGGTGAAGAAGATCGCCGTCAGTGTTTGCGATCGCTCAAACGGGCAGTCGTCAGGGACTTCCGATTTCCATGCGAATCCGTTGTGAGCACCAGTCGGCGTACTCTTGTCGTTGGCTGCTGAAGCGCCGACCGTTATGATTCCAAGCGTTAGGCACAATGGCAGAAGTCGTATCATTGGGTACTCCTATCTATGCCCGAACTAACGCAAAATCAGCGGCGAACTTTGCGAGTACGCGGGACTGACTCGTTGGCCAATCTGTCTTTGAGCAACCGCGGCAGCTACTCGAGTACGTGTATGTTCTTCTTCGCGCAGATATCCTTAAGCTCCTTTGGCCATACCGAGATGGTCACCTCCCCAAGATGAGCTGTACGCAACAGGTACATGAAAGTCCTGGCCTGCCCGATGCCTCCTCCAATGCTGAGCGGAATTCGGTCGTTGATAATAGCCTGGTGGTACGGGAGACTGAGAAAATCCTCCTGGCCTGACATCTTGAGCTGGATCTTAAGGGTTTCCTTCGTCACCCGTATACCCATCGACGTCAGCTCGTGGCGTCGTTTTGTCACAGGGTTCCACACCAGGATATCTCCGTTTAACCCATGATACTGCTCTCCGTTCTTGACGATACTCTCGGTGGCCCAATCGTCGTAGTCCGCGGCGCGCATCTCATGGGGGTAGCCGTCTTTCAATGGCCAGCCAATGCCGATAATGAAAACGGCCGGAGCGTGCTCCAGAAGAATTCGAGTCTCACGCTGCTTCCGGGGCAGATCCGCGTAGAGGTCGAGAATCTCTTCGGCGTGGAGAAATGCAAGTTCCTCTGGAAAATCGGGATACCTGGGAGTCTTGAGTTGGGGATACATCTCCTGAACCATAGTGCCTGCTCCCCGGATAACCTTCCATATCCGTGTAACGATATCCTTGAGGAAGTCAATTGTACGCTCTTGCCGGGTCATGACCAGCTCCCAGTCCCACTGATCTACGTACGCGCTGTGGTCGTGGTCGAGGAAGTAGTCCTTGCGCACAGCCCGCATGTCGGTGCAGATGCCCTCGCCCACCTTGCAGCCAAACTGCTCGAGAGCCATACGTTTCCACTTAGTGGCGGCCTGGACGACTTGGGCTTGTATGGGGATATCGAGCCCCAGCCCACAGGGAAATTCTACCGGCGTTCGCGATCCGTCTCGATCCAGGTAATCGTTCATGCCGCTGGCTTTATCGACAATAAGGGGGACCTGAACCATGTGCAGGTTGAGCTGCTTGCACAAATTCGTCTCAATGTAATTCTTTACTGCAAAGACAGCCTCCATTCTCTCCATGGGAGGAAGAAGTGTCTCGTAGTCATCGGGCAAGTCTTGTGCGAGCTTACCGTAATCACCTATTCCCGGACCGGCCAAGTCTGCTGTTTTGTCTGTCATGTCGTTTCTCCTTCTGTCGGCTGAGCGCGCAGGCTCATAAGCCCCTGTTAGCATATGTCACTTAAAAGTCACTTTCCAAAATGCAAATAATCACGGCATGAATGACCCCTTTAGCTCTCACAGTTAGTCTGTCTTATTGGGCAGGTCCGTTATCTTTTTCAAGGCCTCGGCGGCAGCGCTGCGTACCTGGTCCTCTTCATCGTTGACAGTCTGCCTGAGGGCAGATAGAACCGGCCTGGTTGAGATGCCAATTGCGCCTAAGGCTTGGGCGGCGTGTTTGCGTACCTTCCACTCTTCGTCATCCAGTGCGCCAATGAGCCGGCCGAGGGCCGGTTTGGACGCAGGGCCGATGGCGGCCAGGGCCAAAGCGGCCGGGCTGCGAACCTGCCATTCTTCGTCCCCCAGTGCCTCGATCAGGGCCCCAACGGCCGGCGCCGATGCGGGCCCGAGGGCGGCCAACGCCTCGGCGGCCGGTTTGCGAACGTGCCATTCTTCGTCTGCGAGTGCGGCGATCAGCGACGGGATCGCCTGCTCTGGCACCGGTCCCATGCGTGACAAGGCAGTGGCCGCGGCTTTGCGCACATGCCATTGCTCGTCAGCCAGCTGTTCGATGAGATGGCCCATGGCGCCCTTCGCGCCGGGTCCCATGCGCCCGAGCGCTTCGACCGCCTGCTCCCGCTGCCGCCACTCGTCGCTGGACAGGGCTTCGATGAGCCTGCGAACCTCCGGGTTCTCCCGTGTCATCCAGATTGTTTCCAGCCATCTCTCCACCAACTCAGGCCACCTCGTAATCGTATGTTCAGTACGACGCAGTCCAAACGCATGCCCGCCTTCCGCATACAAGTGCATCTCCACGGGCACACCCGCATTCTTCAGGGCAATGTAGTAAACCAGTGAATTGTTCACGTTGTCCACCGGGTCATTCTGCGCCTGCAGAATAAAAGTGGGCGGCGTATGGCGGGTGACGGGAACATTCGGATTCAACACAAGACCTTTACTGGGATGCCACAAATGCCCCGGAAACACAGTTATCGCAAAATCAGGACGGCAGCTTTCTTTGTCGGCCGCATCGACCACCGGATACAAACGCCTGTCATAACGTGTGCTCGTCGCCGCCACCATGTGCCCGCCGGCCGAAAATCCGATCACGCCAATCTTGTGCGGATCGATATGCCACTCCGCAGCTCGAAAACGCACCAGCCCCAGCGTCCTCTGCGCATCCTGCAGCGCCTGCCGCGACTCCCGATACCCCTCGAATTTCAGAGTTGGAACGCGGTATTTCAACAGCACTGCGGTAATCCCTCTGGACGTCAGCCAGTCACAGATCTCCGTGCCTTCCAGATCGATGGCCAGACAGTTGTAGCCTCCACCCGGAAACACGACCATCGCGACGCCCGTATTCCTTCCCCGGGGCGAGTAAACCGTCATCGTCGGCTTCGACACATTATTGACCAGCACAGCCGGCCGGCCGGCAATCAGCTTCGTCGTCGTCGTACAGTTCTCCGGCCCCGGGACAGGCTCCGAATCGGGCGCCGCCCCCGGCCAGATCGGGATTTGCGTATGTCCCGGCGACGGCTGCCAGACATTCGTTTGCGCTTTCAGATCGCCAGACGCAAACATAACACAGAAAGCAAAGATCAAAGACCTCATTTTAACCTCAATTAACTGCAAACGGTGAATTCTCTAGTTACCGGCTCGAATGGCGA
>Ga0209536_100003722_pt1 | contig 24365 bp, 20 predicted proteins | sample DeeMarSeWOR28_12_FD_187461 | JGI IMG/M metagenome (GOLD analysis project Ga0209536, IMG submission 187461) | Marine sediment microbial communities from White Oak River estuary, North Carolina - WOR-2-8_12 (SPAdes) (version 2) | ecosystem: Environmental > Aquatic > Marine > Intertidal zone >...
CTGTTCACACCCCAGACTGGCATTTACCTTGGTCACGCCTCTATCAAAATATTTACAAACAGCTGTAGCCGCCTTATCAACCGCATCCAGGGCTTTCAGTAAAGGAAACTTATAATCGAGCGCTTCTCCCGTATAAGATACAAATATAGTGGGTATACACAAGGTATTCCCCCAGATGAAAACAGGTGAACTGGGATCCCACGCGGTATATCCCCTCGCTTCAAAAGTACTTCGGATACCGCCACTTGGAAAGGAGGACGCATCCGGTTCCTGCTGTACAAGCGCAGATCCTTTGAACTTTTCAATTTTTTTCTGGGCATCAAAAAACGTATCGTGTTTTTCTGCCGTTGCCCCGGTTAACGGCTGAAACCAGTGCGTGTAATGGGTGATCCCTTTTGAGATAGCCCAGGTTTTAACGGCTGCAGCGACTGCATCGGCTGTTTCGGGATCAATCTTTTTCCCTTTATCTATGTAATATTTTACTTTTTCATACACGTCTGGTGATAATGTTTCCTGCATCTTATCAATACCAAAAGCATTTTCTCCGAAGTAATCTGAAATTTTATTGGAAGAGGCTTTCACATCAGGCAATCTTCTATTGGCCGCCAGTTCAAGCGATCGGAATCGTAATTCTGCCATTTAATTAAGTTAAGGGTTAATTTTTGGCACAAAATTATAAAAGAAACACACTAATTGTATAAAATGACTTAAATTTTAATCAACATTCTCTAAGAATCAAAAAATCGATGTAGAATTTGTTATTTTAACAATTATTCAATAAAAAATGAGTAATGAATTGTTAAAATAGTGGCAACTAATTCAGGGCTGGAACAAATTATTTAGCCGACACTTCGTTGATTTTCAAGACTGATTTTTCAAGTTTGGTCAGCAACAGATCCATATTGTCCTCAATACTTCGGAAATGCTCTTTCCAGACGTCATCTTTTCTTTTTTTACGAAGATATTCGAGTGTATATTTTTTAGACGAACGCGGACTGAATTTTCCATAGCGATCTCTAATATAATCTATAAAATAGATAGTATGGATCGATGATATTACCTGGTTATTCCTCAAAATGATATCCAGATCGGCGAAAACGGCTCCATCCACCTGTTTCATAATGGATAATTTTTGATACAGGTAGAATCCGAATTGCACCTTAATGGTTCCGGAAAAATCGTCTATTAAGGCTTTGTTTTCAATTTTTCCAGGGTATTTCAACAGGGAAGCAAATTCTTTAACCGTATCCCAAACCCGGCTGGGATCATCCGGTTGTATCTCACAGTGCATGGAGAATACGATGGGATCCTCATCCGATAGGATTTGTACCTGATCCTGAGCAAACAGAGGTACCCCGGTAAACAGGATTATTACAAATGGAAGAATAAAAGACCGGACGTATCCGGTCTTTTCATAAATTTTATATTTAAAAAGCATAAACCGCCGCAATTACTATTTGTGAGGCACTTGACGAGGCGGCCCCACTATTTGTACTGAAGATATCCATCGATGCTAAATCAATCCGGTATTCCGGGATCAGCGTAATGGGACCTGCATGAATATTGCCTGAAAATGTAAGGGCATTCACATTTGAACTTTCCGATTCCGTACCTAAAATCACCCCGTTGTCGTCATGAAAATATTCATAACGTAAGCCAATCGCCACGGGATCACTGATGGAATAATTTAAGTAAGCTGCGACACCGGTGAAATTAATACCTTCACCCTCATCTTCTACAAATAAATTCCCTCTGGTTCTTTTGGCTGCGTTCAATCCGATCAGCAACCGATCACCCGCCTGGTAAGTGGTGGTGATATCCACTTCCGTACCTGAATCATCACTTGTTACAAAGTTCAGATACAGATCCCACCCTTCCACAGGCATCAGGTATAATTGCGCGCCAAGGTCCAGGCCGCTATCGTCGTTGGTATATGAATCGAAATTATTGAATACCCCCAACATCAGCCCCACTCGATCGGAGAAAGTAAAATCTACCTTTACACCTCCGTTTTGGAAGGGACCATTTGAAAAAAGATAGGAGGTAGAATAGTTGAAGTTAGCTGCCGGCGAGATTACCTCATATCCGATGAAGGTACCCATAAATCCGCCCGTAACGCTAATCAAATTGTTAAACGCGTAGGAAATATACAGGTTCTGGACGGGTCCGGGAGCTGAAGCATCTGCCCTTGGGCCAAAGGCGATTTCTCCAACAAAAGAGGCTTTACCCCATGTTTGCGAAATGGCCAGGTCGACCATCCCGATCCCAATGGAATTTTGAGCCCCGGCAAAACTGGTCCCGATTTGTGATTGTCCCGAAAAATCGTATTTATAGTAAGTATCCACGGAACCTGATATGGTCAGACCGGGTGAATCTTCATCCTGCGCAAGTACAGTTAAACTTGAAGCATATAATAGAAGCACAATAAATGTAAGTATTAATTTCATTTTAAGTAAATTTGAGTGTTCCAATAATTGTAATTCGCCTTGTAATTATTATAAGGTGACCCAGGGTGAGCCCTTCCGCTCACCTTGGTTTTTTTAAACCAGAGATTCTACTCGTCATAAACGATCGTATAACCTCTGATGCCATGTTCATGGCTGTCCATGCCCGATTTTTCATGTTCCGGAGAAACCCGCAATCCAAAAGCAAGATCAATAATTTTGAAGATAATGAATGCGGACAGGAATGAAATAAGACCGTATATCAATACGCCTTTGAATTGAATCCATACTTGTGCCAGGGATGCCATTTTTCCGAATATCCCAACCGCCAATGTGCCAAAGATACCGCAGGTCAGGTGTACGGACACAGCCCCAACCGGATCATCCAGCTTAAATCGATCCAAAGTAACTGCAGAAAATACAACCAACATTCCACTGATGATGCCAATGATCACGGCTGCGCCGGGACCCATCTGATCCGCTCCTGCCGTAATTCCCACCAGGCCGGCCAGGATGCCATTCAATACCATTCCGAAATCAAGTCGCTTGAAAATAATTTTTCCACCGATCATCCCTCCCAGGGCACCCGAGGCCGCCGCAAGGGAGGTTGTGACCAGTACGAGCGAGGTGGCTCCCGGATCTGCGGATAATACCGATCCCCCGTTGAATCCGAACCATCCCAACCAGAGCAGAAAAACACCTATGGTGGCCAGCGGAACGGAAGATCCGGCAAAATCTTTGACTTTTCCATTATCATATTTCCCCAGACGTGGTCCTAATATCCAGATTCCAGCTAAGGCAGCCCATCCCCCAACGGAATGCACCAATGTAGAACCTGCAAAATCATAAAATCCCATTGAATCCAACGCTCCCCCTCCCCATTTCCAGCTTCCGGCAATGGGATATATGAGACCAACATAAAATAAGGTAAACAGGAGGTAGCCACTGATTTTAATCCTTTCCGCTACAGCACCGGAAACGATGGTTGCAGCGGTTGCGGCAAACATGCCCTGAAAAAGGAAATCGGTCCAATACGTATAAGCACCACCTGCGTAATCCGCCGTTAGTCCATTTGCCGGTAAAGATAAACCGATTCCGGACCAACCCAGCCAGCCATTGAATTCACCGGGATACATCAGGCTGAAGCCGATTAATGCATAGGTTAATAATCCGATGGCGATGGTCAACGTATTCTTATATAATATATTTACCGTATTCTTCGATTGTGTAAATCCTGCTTCCACGGAAGCAAAACCAAGGTGCATAATAAAGACCAGTGCGGTTGCCAACATCATCCAGATATTATTGGCTGTAAAAACAGATGCCAATTCAGCCGTCTCAGCCATATCGGATGCTTCCATTACGGCACTCCCCACCATGGTTGTGCCGGTTTCCATTATCCCGGAAACCATTCCCGAGACATACGGATGTGAAATTAGTTCAGTAAACACTTGTTCCATAATTGTAATTTATTTGGTTTAAAATTCTGCTTTCCGGTATTTCCTAGTCCTTTTCATATAAGGACTCTTTATCCATACCATTCGTCGCGGAGTATTCATTCTGACAATACCCTTTACCCGCTGCAAATGTATACACTGGAAACATAATTTAAAATATTTATAAAATATTTACACTTTAAATCATTTATTGACATTTTTTATGAATTTATTTGGCATATCTGCAAAATTATATTCATTCTATTGCATTATTTTTAATTAAAAGATCCCGGACAAGGAACATTTCTTTCATTATAAATAGTATTATAATAATATTTATTTATATTATTAGATGTTATTATATTATTAAAACATATTTTTTTTAATATATGGAAAATATAGGCTTTATTTTAAACTATCATATAAACTTTTTTTAATTATTTTTAATTATTAAGTTTATTTTATAGCCAATATATTTAATATTTTTGTAATATAAGATTTTTATAGTTAAAAATAAAACAATTTAATTTAAACATAGGAAAATTGTTTTTTATCCGATTCATGATTAAACTTCGGAACATCAAAACACCTCTTTTATGAAAGTTATTTCAGTAATTGGTTCCGGAACCATGGGGAATGGGATCGCTCATGTTTTTGCCCTTCATGGATATCAAGTCAATCTGGTCGATGTATCCTCTCAGGCACTTGATAAAGCCATACAGATGATTTCAAAAAATTTGGATCGTCAGGTAAAAAAGGAAGTGATCAGTGATACTCAAAAAAACCAGGCAATCCTTAATATTACATCGCACACCGATATGGATGCAGGAATTGCTGAAGCAGATTTGATAATCGAGGCTGTTCCGGAGGAACTAACCTTAAAGCTTGAATTGTTTGAAAAAATAGATCGGTCCGGCTCTGCCTCTTCAATTATTGCTTCAAATACCTCTTCCATTTCAATTACGCGCCTTGCTTCAGCGACAAGTAAGCCTGAAAATGTCATCGGTATGCATTTTATGAATCCCGTACCGGTCATGAAATTGGTGGAAATTATCAAAGGGTACAAAACTTCAGATGATACGGCTGAGAGAATATACTCCCTTGCGGAAAAAATAGGGAAAATTCCGGTTGTAGTTAATGATTATCCGGGATTTGTATCCAACAGGATATTGATGCCCATGATCAATGAGGCCATATACACACTTTATCAGGGAGTTGCCGGGATACAGGAAATCGATTCGGTTTTGAAACTGGGGATGGCCCATCCCATGGGCCCCCTGCAACTTGCTGATTTCATAGGACTCGATGTTTGTTTATCCATCCTGAAAGTGATGCAGAATGGTTTTGGGGATCCCAAGTATGCCCCCTGCCCTTTGTTGGTGAAAATGGTTGAAGCCGGCCATTTTGGTAGGAAAACGGGAGAGGGCTTTTATCGATGGGATATGGATTCAAAAGAATTAAAGGTTTCGGAACGGTTCAACTGAAAAAGCAAGTCCCGATTGGATCGGAACTTGCTTTTTCACCTGATCAAAAGGCAATTTATCAGAAACCCCATTTTCTCAAATCTACTTCCCTGGAAACACCGTTTATAGTAACCGTTACCAGTGAATCACATGTGCCATCGCCATAATCGATGAGAACATCAGGCTGTCCTTCTCTTTTGATTAATTTAACTCCTTCCACCGGGATGAAAATTCGTGTTGCCCAGCAGGCTCTCTTAAAACGTAGCATGGATACAATCGTGACGGTATACGATACGCCTCTTCGGTTTACTCCGGAAGCCGATCCGATTAATGTGATTTCATCGCGTAAAGGACTTCCCATCCGTATCCAGGTCCTCGTATGGTTGGCTTCCCTCTCCGCAAAGGTCCCGTCAGGCCATGTAAGTTTTCCGCCTTCAAGCATGATGTTAAAAGAAGGATTGTCTTCAATGCTTACCGAAACGTTTGTACAGGTCCGTAATCCCTCTACTTTGATATCATTTACATAAAAGTCCTCGAAGGTGGTGATCCAGATAGAACCTGGTACAAATTTTCGATCCGTATAGGCAATAATGATCTTCCCTTTTCTTATTCTTCCGCCCCAACCAATACAACCGTCACCAAAATCAATGGTAATCGTCTTATTCTCATAATCATGTGTTCTAATCCCACATCGGATCAATTCGTCTACTTCTTCTTCAGCTACTCTGCCTCCTTCATTGAAATACGTCATAGCCGCATCAACAATGGCATCTACCTCTTCAAAAGTATCATCATACGTTGCTTCGAGTTCTACCGGAGAATCATCCATTCCCGGAGTCTCATCTTCTTTGTTACAGGCGGTAAAAAGAAATAACATTGCGCCCGCAAATAATAATGGTAATCTGAATGCTTTCATTTTTTTCATGTTTAAGTTTCAATCTTTATCCTTTAGATTGATCAACATTCAAAAGGTTTAATGAAGCATTTATTTTTTAATTTTTAAAGATCTCCCATAAAGGGACGGATTAAAATTTCTTCTACCACCGTCCGGGGAGACAAACTATATGCATTCCAGATGATTTCGGCTACGTCCTCCGGTTTTATAAATCTTTCAGGTGGTAAGCCCGATCCTTCCCAACTCGGCGTCAGGGTCGCACCGGGTAATACAGAAGAAACACGGATATTATAGGATTTCATTTCTTCACGAAGAACCTTACTCATTCCCAGTAATGCAAATTTCGAAATGCCATAGGAACCCCCGTTGGTATACGCTATTATACTGGCAGTCGAGCAGATGTTAAAAACATATCCCTCCCTGCGTTCCATCATCCCGGGTATCAATCCCCTGGTAAGATAATAAGCACTGTATAGATTGGTTTCTATCAATTTTTCCAGGGTACCCGGATCCTCGTTATGTATCTGTCCCGGCATAAAAACGCCTGTATTGTTTATAAGAACATCCACGTTTCGTTCAAGGGAATGAATAAAATCGACAAATCCATTCCTGTCAATTATATCCGAAAGGTCGGCGCGATAGGGGAATAATTTTATTTCGGGAAATTTTTTTTGCATAATTTTTTTCAGCAGGCTCAGATCTTTTTCCGTTCGTGAACAGGTCGCTATATCAAAACCATTACCTGCAAATTTCTCGATTAACGATCGGCCAATCCCTTTTGTGCCTCCGGAAATTACAGCGAAATTATTCATGATTATTTTTATTTATTCCTCGTGAAGTTATTTACTTTGCCATTAAAACTATTCATCTTAATGGACAATTGAAAAATAGTTAATTTTATCTTGTATTAAGTCTAAACTCAACAATTAGTAAAATTTTATTTTAATATACCGGCATGAAAATTATAGGAAGATATTTCCTTTTTTTGCATTCATTGATCATCAAGCGTGAATCTTTCAATACGTATGTGCGGTTGATTGTTGATGAATGCATCAAGGTAGGAATTGATTCCATTTTCATTGTGGCCATTATATCGACCTTTATTGGCGCGGTAACTGCGGTACAGACAGCCTATAATATTGTATCGCCTTTAATCCCGAATTATGTGGTGAGTCTGGTGGTAAGGGATATGACCCTGCTCGAGCTGGCTCCTACCATTACGGCAATAGTATTTGCCGGCAAGGTGGGATCAAACATCGCTGGTGAACTGGGTACCATGCGGATCAGTGAACAGATCGACGCGCTTGAAGTGATGGGGATCAATTCTTCCTCCTTTCTTGTCCTGCCGAAAATCCTTGCCTGTCTGCTCATGTACCCTTTACTGGTCATCCTTGCGGGTTTTTTATCGCTTGTCGGAGGTTATCTTGCTGCTACTTTAACCGGGGCCATGACACCGGATGAATACATTTATGGTATCCGGGCTGATTTCATTGAATACAATGTAACCTTCGCGCTGATCAAATCGATCGTATTTGCTTTTTTAATTTCATCCATCAGCGCTTTTACGGGATACTTCACCCAGGGTGGGGCATTGGAAGTCGGAAGAGCCAGTACAAAGGCAGTTACCACCAGTTGTATCGCCATCCTTTCGGCCGATTATTTACTGGCCCAATTATTACTATAGAAGATGATTGAAATTAAAAATATTATCAAGGATTTTAATAATACAAGGGTTCTGCACAATATTGATGGCAAATTTCTGCCGGGCCAGCCTAATTTAATCATTGGTTCCAGCGGAACCGGCAAGACGGTTTTACTCAAGTGTATCGTAGGATTACTCGTCCCGGATGAAGGGAGCGTATATTACGACAAACGGGATTTCCATAAGGCAAATAAAGATGAAGTACGGGAAATCCGACGTGAAATTGGAATGATGTTTCAGGGAGGAGCTCTTTTTGATTCGAAAAATGTTGAACAGAATGTAAGTTTTCCCCTGGATCTCCTTACCGATATGCCAAGGGATGAAAAACTCGACCGGGTAAATTTTGTATTGGCTCGCGTGGGACTTGAAAACGTAAACAAAAAAATGCCTTCCGAAATCAGCGGCGGAATGAAAAAAAGAGTCGCAATCGCACGGGCTATAGTAAATAACTCCAACTATCTTTTTTGTGATGAACCTAATTCCGGACTTGATCCATTGACTGCGATCGTCATTGATCACCTCATTGAAGAGATTACCGAAGAATTGAATATCACCACAATTATCGTCACCCACGACATGAATTCTGTAATGGAGATTGGAGATTACGTCATGTTCATGCATCAGGGAAGGAAACTATGGGAAGGATCAAAACAGGAAATACTGCATGCTGAAGTAAAGGAATTACAGGATTTTGTATATTCCAATAAACTTCTGAAAGCGGTCAGAAGTGAGAAAGAAAGATAAACTCAGAAAAGGGCCATAACCTGCATTCTTCCTATATGAATGGCATTCATGTCACCGGATTTTCTGCCTTCATAATTCAACCCCATCTGCAATCCATCAAATATTTTTTGTTGCCAGATCAGCGACCAGGTCAGATTATCGCCCGGTTTCAAACCCTTTAGTAATTCATAGCCCAAGGCAGAATTTTCTTCACCGTAAAAATCGATATGAGTATACCGTAGCGTAAAATCAATATTCTTGTTTGATGCTTTAGCGTATTTAATATTAAATGTTGATTCGTTTGTTTTTGATTTCCCTCCTCCAGGTTCTTGTGTTCCGGTTTCCCGATTGATTTCAAAGGAATAATCCGTAGAAAATCGCCAATGATTTGAGGGTTGCCATTCAAAAGTGGATTTGATCTCATTTCCAGTCGTACGATAATTTCGATCTTCCAGGAAGTCCGATTCACTCGATAACCCGGATTTTATTAAACTAAAACGCAAATTATAATCTCCGCTTATATTAATTCGCGATACAAGCCGTAACTGTTTTTGATTCCTCGCTTCAAATCCATTGGATAGTAATTGTTTGGAATTGAATTGGTGAAATATAAACTCAAACCCTAACCTTGGATTTGAGCGGTTAAAAAACAAGGTATTCCGGATATTCTCACGGTAGCTTATAAGATTCTCCGCATTATTCCGGTTTCCCTTGAAAAGTATGTTATCCCAGAAATCATCCCGATTGATTTTTTGCTTTAACTGGACGAACAGGGAATTGGAGAATTTACCGAGTATACCTCTGATTCCCGAACTATTTTTCCAGGACCGGGGCATATCGGCACTTAGTCGGTAATTCAGATTGTTATCATAAGCAAGTAGGTAGTCGTCCGTAGGCGTAAATAATTTGATATAATTCCGTTCATCAGGATTGATGGCGAGGTAAAATTCACTTAATTCCTGGATCCCGTTATTGTTATTATCACGCCATGTATGCGTACCTTCTCCTGTAGGTACCTGTATATAAACATATTCCCGTCTTAATTCCCGGCTGTTGCCCATTTCATAGGCAAGTTCGGATTTTAAATGTCCCTGTAAAATATCGATAGCCCAATCGATCCGGCCCATCAATGAATTTTCATCCTGCACCACGCTATCTTCGAGATAATCGAATTGCCTGAAAATCATCGAAAAATCGAATTTACCCAATTTGCCTCTTGGTGTGCCGACGATTAAATTGGTGGTTTTGGAAATGTTGTAATCCTGCATTTCCCCATAGACCGGAATCCGATCCTTTCGTAAGCTGTAATTTAAATTAAACCGGGTTCTTAACGTGTCGTTGTTTCGGATAAAAAAACGATGTTCTTCATAATTCATGGCCGTCGAAATGATTGAATCAATCTCGGAAGGCCGGATAAAATTATGATCGACCGTATACTGGTATCCGGGATAAAAATACCGGGTCTTCAAATAACCGTTAATAAAGTATCGAAGCCATTGTGAATCCTGAAAATCATTTTCGTTATTCATTAGAAACAGTTCTCCGGATATATTAAATTGCTTGAAATCGAAGCCGGCGGACGTATTGCCCTGCCATCCATCTACTGATCCCGCTTTGTTTCTTTTCGACAACTTGAAGTCAAAATGGTTTTCGTTATCTTTTTTAAGCGCTCCTGAAATTCCGAATATTTTATCACTGGTTTTTTGGGCATCTGCCAACCTGTCGTAACTCCAGTCTCTGTCGTATTCAACGGATCTGAACCGGTCGATTGAATTAAAATGCTTATGATCGTATTCGGCATCTATCTGCCCGGTGAATAGATATCCACGAAGAAAGGAGACGGGTTGATCTTTAAGCCGTACTCCCGATTTCATGGCAAATCCATTTTCATTCCTTAAAGATGGATTATATAGATTATCGTTTAGGGAAGAGAAAGCCAACTCATTAAACAACTGAATTTTCCGGCCCAACCGAATATCCGATCTAAGCGACAGCATCCGTTTCATGGAAGGAAGCGCTACGGTTCGAACTGGAAGGTAGTTACCGTTCCCTTCGCCTGCCCATTCGTAAAGATGTCCGTTCAAGGCACGATTTTTACGAATATAAGCCCCCTTTCCCCAACCAACCTCTGAAAATATTACCTCAAACTGTGCACTATCCGGATGGTTGGATATTTTAAAAATTTCAATACGTTTCCCATCAACCGTAACAGTATCCTTTTTTTTATATAAGATGCCGGTATCATGAAAACCAACAGAATCCCATCCGGGAAGAATCGCTTCACGGGTAATCCCCGGATCAATATCCTTCAAAAGATATTTCTCATTTTCGCTCAGACGATGTCCTATGGGTTGATGAGGATTATCTTTCTCCTGATAATATTGTATGGAGATCTCATGATCCTTGATTTTCTGAGAATGCGCAAAATTCAAAACAGATCGGCTATAGGATTGATTAGTATACTCGAAATCAATATAAACCCTTGAAAACCTGGTTATGAGTACACGGGTTGTAAAAGTAATTTCTCCTGTATTATAATCAATCACATAATCCTGGTTAAATCCCCTCTCCAGGAGCCTGCCATCCAGATATACCCGTTCCGAATTTGCAATGATGATAATAAATGATTCATTGTTGGGGCCATAGATCTTATAGGGTCCCATAACTCCATCCAATACTTCCACCCGGTAGGTAGAAAATTTTCCTTTGGATATCGAATAAGCGAGAGAGGTATTGGATTCCGATCCTTGGATGAGTTGATACGAAGTATTGAGCGAAGCACCCTGAACATTTCGTTGAAACCGTAAAAAATCAGATTTTCTGTTCTTCAGCACAATATCCCCTCCGATCAGTGAAAAATGCTGATTATAAATTTCAAAAAAAACGTTATCAAAATCCTGTACCAACTTGGTATTCCCCTCGGGCTGATAGGGAATATTCTGATCTGTAATGGAAGCCCTGATATTTAGATCGTCAGAGAGTTTCCCTTCCATCTGCAAGTTTAATACCGAATTTACAAAAATATCCTGTCTGTTACCGAAGGAAATTCCCCGGCTGATTGCGCCGGATTTATAAATTTTTTCAGTCGAAAACAGTTCTTCCCTGTGATCGATCAGATCAGTTGTTTTCCGTGTAACTATTTGTTTCTGAGCAAGTGAATCCTGGGTTGTTTTAGTTTGGTTCTTTACTTCCCGATAAAGATCATAGGGAAATACTTTATAACAGACCTTTACGGAATCGGGTGGACGATCGGAAAAAATAGTCACCGATCCTCCTTCTCCATCCATTTTTAATCGGCAGGGGCATTGGGAGGAAATGTAGACTGTTCCAGGGACCAGGGTCAGGGAATCCAGTTGAAAGGATTGATTAAATACCGACACCCACCTGCAGCGGTCATTACTCTGTTGTGCTTTGACAGCAAAGGTTATGGAGCTAATAAAAAAGGTAAATGTAATCCATCTAATATTCAAAACATCACGGGTAATTGAATGTAAAATGTCGTACCTACTCCAGGACTTGAGTCAAACCAGATTTTCCCTTGTGCATGTTCAATAGCTCTTTTTGCAATGGCCAGTCCGATTCCTGATCCGGAATATTTCGTACTGAAATTTGGCATGAAGATCTTGTCCTTAATATCCTCCCGGATCCCTTGTCCATTGTCCGCTACACTGATAAGGATCTTATTCTGTTCAACCTGGTTGAGTCTTATGGTTATCAAAGGTTTTTTGCCTTTATGGACTGCCTGAATTCCATTTATAATCAAATTGGATATAGTTCGGCCAATCCAACCTGGATCTCCCTCCACCACGATTTTTTGATCCGGAATATCAATCCGTATATCTATATCCTCCTCATTTACAATGTAAATATTTACTGTTTGCCTTAGTAATCCGACAATATCAAATTGTTCCTTCTCCGGTACCGGCATCTGGGCATAATTCGAAAAGGAAGTTGCGATATCGCTGAGTGTATCAATATTATGCAATAATGAATTAATTGATTTTTCCATTCGGGCCTTTTCCTCCGGATTATCACCAACCCTCATTTTTAAATGCTGAAGGGTAAGTTTCATAGGAGTCAATGGATTTTTAATTTCATGTGCAACCTGTTTAGCCATTTCCCTCCAGGCAGCTTCTTTTTCGGATTGTGCAAGGGCTTTCTTACTCTCCTCCAATTTCAACAACATATTATTATATTCATTGATCAATTGCCCGATCTCATCTTTTGACTCGTAATAAATTGGCTCATTGCTCCCTGTCAGTGAGGTCCGCCTTAATCGTTCCGTTAAAAATTTCAGTGGGAAAGTCAGGTAATTGGATACGAAATAGGAAAGAAAGATAAACGAGATGAATATAATGGTGAATATACTCAGGATATTTACTACCAGTCCTGTGAGATTTTCCCCGATGGCTTCCTGAGATCCGAAAAACGGAATACTTAAGATCCCTATCAACTCTCCGGTATCAGAGGAACGGATCCCTACATAGGTAGTCTTGTATTCAAGTTTTCCAATGGTTTCATTTAAAATAATACTCTTATCCCCCTGCTCCTTGATGCTTGATAAAGCTACAGGGTCAATTAGTTCGGATAAAATCTCTTTATCGTAGATGAGCGGTTGCGTTGATAATAATAGCTTTCCGGGATTCTGCAGGATCCGGAAGATATCCATATCCAATTCGGAAAAATCGGCGAGTTCCGATAAATTACTTGATAATTCCTCAATGGTAGACTGATTAAGCAAAAAACTGTGCAGATACCCGGTTATGTTGTTACTGGTTGCTTCTGCAACTTTTATATATTCACTCTCCACCTCCTTTTTATAATCAGACGCTGATCGTGTCAGGGTGGTAATACTGATGACCGTCAGTGGAATGAAAAATGCCAGGTTCAAATAAAGTTGAATCCTGGTGACATAATTTATTTCTGTTCGTTTAATATTAAAATAAATGGCATATGCGATCAAGGTTAAAAGCAGACATAATGCCAATATCAGAAAAAGAAATGAGAAATTGGCAAAAAAGTAAATGACGGGATAGACCGGTTTTGATATCACATATACTTTCTCCCGATCCACCCGGAATCCATGATGATTGTAGTCATTGCTGGTGATCCCTTCCAGGTACAGTCTATTGTTATCGAGGAATTTTTTGTTGAAATTCTTTTCATAATTAAAATTTCCGGAAGAATTAATCAATGAATCATTTTTAAATAGTGCATAATCGTATTGATCACTAAAATACGTCAGAGAAAACACATCATCCAGAAGAAGCCTTGGGTAGACTTTTGTTGGAATGATCTTCTTCAATCTTAAATCAAGAATGATATATCCGGCGATCATGCTGTACTGAGAAATTGGAATAAATACAAGATACCGTTTCAGCCACTCGGCCTTTTCTGAAAAATAGAAATAGATATTATCGTATTCCGTTTTTAATTCTTCCCGCCCATATCTCTCCTTGATTTCGTGGTAGTTAATAGGGGTTCCTGAATATAAAGGTTCTCCATTGGTATTATAGGAGAGTATCCGTATCTCGTATTTGTCAAGATAATTATTGAGATGAATTCTTCTTATTTTCTCTTCGATCATTTCCTTTGATCCAAATGGACTGAACAGCCTGTTTTTTATGAAAACGTCGTTCTGGATCTGTTGCGCAGCTTCCGAGAGGAAGTATTCTGTTAGCAGATCATTCTCCTGAATCAATTGTTCGCCGAACCGTTCCAATCGAATATCTTCCGAGTTTTTCCTCACCTTATTAATGGCTACCGATCCGATGAGCGAAGTAAAAATGAAAATACCGAGCAGATATACAAATGTTTTATATTGAAATTGTACAAATACATTTTTTATGTCGATATATATGGAGAAAAAAATGAATATTCCGGTAATAATCCCCACCAGCCACCAGCTTCCATTCGCCAACGCTCCGATCCCTCCAAAAAGTACGTAAGCAACCAAAAAAGTAATGATCAACTGCGGTCTCCTATGACGATATAATCGCAGCAGAATCTTATTGAGTATGTAGGTTAAGAGAATATAGATCAATACCACCAGGACGTACAGAAAGAAACTGAACCACCTGAATCGATCAAAGTATACTCCGGATGATACGTTCATTGACCATTGTGAATGTGTTCCAAGTGAATGAATCAGTTTGTAGATAATCAATGAACAAAACAGGAAAATCAGGATCACCAATAAACCCAGGAGATTATTTCTTAATATCGATCGGCCCCTTATAAGTTTTATAAAATCCCTGTGTACATAGAAAGAGAAAACGAAAATTGAAAAAATCAATAAAAAGAAAATATTAAGGAACAAGTCGCCAAGAGAAGGATTTAAAAAAGAAGAAGCATAAAACCTTGAATTAAAAAAATCGAAATTTAAATAATCGAAAGGAAATACGGCAATGAGCATAAGTATCCGGGAAGCACTTAAGGCAATACCGAGAAATACCGCCGCCTTCCAGAAACCTCCCTGAAGATGGATATAAATGGCATAATTAATTAGAAATATTAAAAACAGAACGATTCCAAGCGACAACAAAGAAAAAATCAGAAAGGGTAACCAGTGAAATCCCGCCACATATCCACTTAAAAACTCTACCTGGAACAGGACATTTCCATCTGCATCTTTAACCGGCAAATATTCACCCGTTTTGTGAATGATTAGTTCCGAACTCTCAAAATATTGAGAATTATAGCCTGATTCTAAAAATTCGTTACTGATATCGTAATGTATATATAATTGAATCAATGATAAAATACGATAATCGGTGTTTCCCCTGGTGAATTCGGAAATATAGATCAGTAGTTTCCGGTTTTCTTCGTTGATAAGATCATACCCCGAACCGTTGCGGAAATATGATTTATCGGGCATGATAAAATGATCAGACCAGTAGATTAACCGGTCGGGATTAAAAACATAGGAAGAATATCTGGCAATATTATTGAGATCTCCGAATTGTAATGTGTCGGCATGATGAATATAATCAATGATTTTCATCTGATCCAGCTTTATTTCATTTAAGGATCGTTGAATTTTTTTTGAAATTTTGTGAGCGTAAATATTCTGTTGTTGTATATGATGAACATAGAGGTAATGCATCAGTCCACCGACAGATAACAGAATTAATGAAATGAATAAATATTTGTAAAAGTTCCTCAAAAAAATATGTGATAAATAATCAATAAATATAAGGCTCTTAATCCGCAAAAAGAATGGTTAATTCTAACTCCGATTATTAATTTCTTATCTTTTTATTAATATAAAAAGCATTTCACATATTCATTTTCAATCCGATGCATTAAGTAGTAAACAATATATAGGCGCAGTTTCACCATTACATTTTCAGCAAATTCGATCAATTCGTAAGCTATTAACCAGAAAAATTCATGAATTTTTCTCTCAAATCCCGATAAATATTTGGAGGCGAAGCACAATTTCTTGATAATCAATAATATAAGGAGGAATTAAAAATTCGAATAGTAAACAACATTGCCTGAAAATGGGCAGTTGAAATGGGGCTTTCCCCGATGTATCGGGACCGCTATGTATTTATTTGAAAATTAATGAGTTACCTACTCCGGACAAGCTGTTTTGAAAATAATTTATGAATAATCGGGGTTAACATCCTTGAATTTATAAGAAATTGTAGTTCCTTGGCCCTTCCTCGCTACCCCCCGATCAATCGGGATTACGTGTTTGCGCACCGAAGTGCTGCAGCTCGCAGGCGTGCTTCGCCGTCGGGCTAGCCTTACGCTTTCGCCGGAGCTTCAGCGCAGGCGCATGGCGGCCGATGGGAGGCAAGTAGGTGTTTGGCGGCCGATGGGAGGCACAGCGGTCGGAAAATTAGTGAATCATCAGGTAAATAATCCGGGCGCGATAATGGTTGTCCGAAAAATAATATAATTACAATTTGTTAAAATGATTGTCAATGGAAGGTGAACAAGAGAAAGATTCTGACCAGTATGACAGGCTCATTTATTTCCGTTACGGAAAGATATTTCGAATTTCTTCCCGTTCTTCCGGCTGTTCCTGATCCATAAAAATGCAATCAGTCCAATCAGTAAATACGGCATGGCAAACAGATATAAAATACCGGTGTTCAGGCTTGCTCCAAAAAGATCGCTGTTTTCACTGATGCTGTTTTCTACCGATGCACGACACATGGCGCACTGAGCGCTTGCCTCCGCATGAATGAGAAAAATAAAAACAAAAGTCAATATTGATCCTCTAAATTTATTCATAGTCTTAATTATAGTAAGGATTTATCATCAAATATACCATTACGCCCGTTACGGAAACGTATAACCAGACCGGAAGGGTATACTTGACCATTTTTTTATGCTTGTCAAAACGGGAGGTTAATGCAAAATAAAAGGAAAATAGAACAAAAGGTACTACAATGATGGCCAGTAAAATGTGGGTGATTAGAATTACAAGATAGATCATACGCCAGGCACCTATGATTTCTGATTCTTCCGGTTCAAGTATTCCGTTTCCGTTTTCATCCCCAAATACCGTGGAAGGGGAAGTCGCGTGATAAAGGATATAAGAAATCAAAAACAGGATTCCCAAAAAAAATGCACTTGACATTGAAATTTTGTGTTGCCTTATTTTCCCTTTCCTGATAAATATAAATCCCAATACTAAAATCCCGGTAGTTATCGTGTTAATTACTCCGTTCACATGTGGAAGAACATTTGTCCATTTACCTGCTAGGGATATTTTTTCCGGCATAAATATTAGGATTGCAACCACCAATGGCACGATCACGGAAAGAACAATAATCGTAACCGGGTATTTTCCAATTAATCTTTCCACAGTCATATCAGAATTCCTCCGCTAATATTATTTTCATCTCAAGTATCATTCGATCCATCTCACTGAAATCATTCAACCGGTAATACCCTCTGATTCTTCCCCTCCTATCGATCAAAACCAGACGCCTGTTTTTCTGATCGATATTTTCTGGAAAATCCAGCAGGACAAGCTGACATCTGGCAAAAGCTGTTATCTGCTCCAGATTACCGTAAACATATATAAAACGCTTATTCTCCTGAGATTGTTTTTCGTTTACGATCCCAGGGTGAGTTCCAATCAGAATGAATTGAACTGAATTCTCATTCTCAAAAACGTCTGTAACACGATTCAATGAATACCCCGTGTACCCGATCCGGTTTGTGGAACGGATATCGATATCAATAACGGATAATTTCCCATCGAAATTCAGATTATCCTGCCCGGGTAGGTTTTTAGGTAAGCCGGAAATATTAACCATATGGAAGGATTGTCCGAATGGGCAGTCGGCTGTGTCCTTCGGAATACCCTGTTCAAATAAGACAGGGACAACATAATGATTTTCGCCAAATCCCCTTAAGAAAAGGTAAATGGCTACCGGTATGATCAGGGTAGCCATAAGAAATAATAATTTGCGGGCCTTTCCGTTTTTTGCGCCCCACATGGTATACGCTATTTAAAGAAACTTATGATCAGTAATAGATCAGAAATTGATGTTATAGACGGATCCTCCCTCGGCAAGCAAGGCTACGATCAGCCAGATTACCAAAATGACAGGTATCATGATCGACCAGATCAGTGATTTCACTTCATATTTCAGATGCATAAATTCCGATACGATATAAAACGCTTTCACCAGAGTAAGACCAACAAAGACACTGTACAATAAGATCCCCCGTGGCATAGTAAAGGCCAGAAAGAATTCGATGGCTGTAACAACACCAAGAATGGCTGCTATTCTCCAAAGCTTTTTAATCTTTTCCTTATCAACAGGTTTTGGCTCGATTTCAATATTTTCCGTATGATCCATAATATTTCGTATTAAATGAGGTAGAAAAACGTAAAGACAAAAACCCATACCAGATCCACAAAATGCCAGTATAATCCTACTTTCTCTACCATTTCATAATGCCCTCTTTTTTCATAGGTTCCAACTACGGTATTGTAAAATATAACGCTGTTCAACAATACCCCGCTAAAAACGTGGGTGCCGTGGAATCCAGTGATAAAGAAAAATAGAGATGCGAATAAAGAGGGACCGTATTCATTCATCTGAAGATTTGCTCCGTGAAATATAATCCCATTGGTAAGTGTTAATCCTTGTTCCGTTCCATGAATAAAATGATTCCATTCCCATGCCTGACATCCGAGGAAGGTAAGCCCCCCTATGATGGTCCATAGCATCCATTTGGTCACATCCTTTTTATCCATTCGATGCCCGGCTTCCACTGCTAAAACCATCGTAACGCTGCTTAATATTAAGATAAAAGTCATGATGCCAACAAAAAGCAGAGGCAGATGAACGCCATGTAAAAATGGAACGGCATCAAAGATCTTTTCAGGTATAGGCCAATATTCCTGTGAAGGTTTGAAAGCACTCAAAGAGCCTTCATAGGCTGGAAAACTATATCGCAGGAATCCATAGGTTATCAATAAACCAGAGAAGGTAAAAGCATCTGATAGTAGAAAGAACCACATCATCAGTTTACCATAGCTCGCTTTCAGTGGCGAGACACCTCCATCCCAGATATTCTTTTTTGTTTGTTCAGATAATGTTGTTGATACTGCCATGAAACTATTTGACTGTTAATGATATATTTTCAGGAAAAAGAACAAATACAACCACAATGCTCCCAGAAAATGCCAGAAAGTGGTGGCCATTTCCATCGAGGTCAGGTTTTTTGAATGTATTCTGTATTTAAACGCCGAATATAATACAATTAAAAGAAAAATAATACCGCTGATAAGGTGAAAGGCATGCAACCCGGTCAGGACATAAATAAAGGAGCCTGCGGGATTCCCGACAAAAAAAACATCCTGTTTCACCAATTCTTCCCAGGAAAGATATTGCCCTAAAAGAAAGGTCAGTCCGAGCGTCAGGGTTATGGATAGAAAAATTTTAATTTTTGAGATGTGATCTTTTTTAGCAGCCACAAAGGCGAACTGCATACTGATGCTACTGAGAACGATAATCCCCGAGTTGATCCAGAACAATTCAGGCAGATTGAAATGTAACCAGTTTCCTTCCCCTTGTTTTACCAGATAGGCACTCGTTAAGGCCGCAAATAACATCACAATGGTTACAATAAATAACCATAGAATGAATTTTCTGGGATTTACCGAAGATTCCTTACGGTCACGTATCACTTCAATATTTTCAAGTACCTGGCTTCTCATATTTTATCAATTAAAAAGGAAATTTGTACGATCGGCAAGTATATAAAGGAACCGTACATGATCCATAATGCAGATTTTCTTGAACAATCTTTCATGTGTCTGAATGTTTGAATAAGAAAAAGAACCCCGCAAACTGAGGCTATCATGGCAGAATAGATCCCGGTCAGCCCGAAGGTAGCGGGCAATAGTCCGAGTGGAATAAGGAAGAGCGTATATATCATGATCTGAAAGGCAGTCTGCAGATCTTTTTTTCCATTTCCGGGAAGTAATTTAAAGCCTGCTTTTTTATAATCCTCATCAGCAATCCAGGCTATAGCCCAGAAATGTGGGAACTGCCAGATAAATTGAATCCCGAAAATTAATAATGCCTCGAAAGAAATTGAGCCGGCTGAGGCCGTCCACCCGAGCAATGGAGGCAATGCACCTGGAATGGCACCAGCAAAAACTGCGATGGGGCCCATCCTTTTAAGTGGTGTATACAGGAAAGCATATAATACAAGCGATAGGATTGATAAAAGAGCTGTCAGAATATTGGTTGAATACAGAATGAGTGAAAAACCAATGATCAGAAGTGCGGTTGCGTAAATGAATGCTTCCTGGGAACTTACCTTTCCCGTGGGGAGTGGCCTGGATTGGGTCCTTTTCATGATCTTATCCAGGTCGGCTTCAAGCACCTGGTTGATGGTTACCGCACTGCCTGAAATCATAAATCCTCCCAGGCAGAATATAATAAAGGGATACCATTCAAAAGATCCTGTATTCCCGAGGATATACCCGAAGGCAGAAGAAAAAACAACTAAAAAGGAAAGTCGTAATTTCAATAACTCAATATAGGCTCTCAATTTCAGGATAAAGCCTGGGGATGAATGTAAAACCGATGTTGGTGTATATCCCATTTAAGCGATTACTTCTTTTTTTAAATTAATTTCTTTCACATTGTTTACCATCAACAACAATAAAAACTGCAGACCGAATATCATTACCCCGGTTAAGAGATGAAAGGGTTGAATAAAAGGAGGAATACCGAAATAGGCCATCACCCCTCCGAAACCTACCTCCACTAAAATCAACAACAATAAAAGTCTGGAAAAATGGTACGGAGCACCTGTTCCGTATTTTTTTTGATACAGCGTTATCAGAATCCCTATCTGCAGCGCTAATAAAACCAGCGAAAAGGACCGGTGGATATAAAATTCTATCCCGGCTGATTGAATCCATGTGTCACGCTGCTGGTAATTAAGAGCCGAAGATATCGTATCAATGGTCTCTCTTACCTGTGTACCCAAAATGATCTGAACGAGAATCAATAACCCTGAGGTTATCAAAAGAACATTTAAATAGCCTGGATGACTGATTCGTGGAAAGGAAAGCTGATCGCTTCTCGACCGGAACACCAGGTAAGTTAATATGGCTATGATAATCACCGCAATGAACATATGAACGGAAACCATCCAGGGAGTCAGATGGGTAGCGACAACCACCGATCCGATCCAACCCTGAAAAACAACCAGAATAAATAGTGCTAATGACCATACGAATAGATCGGGATCCGTTTTTATCAACTTTACCGACCCGATGAGATTAAGAAAAATTAGTATGCCGATCACTGCGCCAATGATCCGGTTGACATATTCTGTCCAGGTTTTCATCACATTAAAGGAGGTCTCCTGTCGGATAGAAGATTCTGTCCTGATCGTGGTGGCTTGTTTCTCAAATCCCAGTTTTTGCAGATAGCCTGCAAAACGCTGATTTTTAGCCAGCCGGTCATTCAAATATTTTTCTTTATAATTATCGGGTAGTTTTTCTTCGGATGTCGGTGGAATCCATTGTCCGAAACACTTGGGCCAGTCGGGACAACCCATTCCTGCCCCTGTACTTCGCACGATCCCTCCAACGAGGATGAGAAAATAGACCGATATTAATGTGGTCAGACTTATTTTCCTGAAGAACGTATTTTGTGTTTTATTTTTTTTCATTCACCGAATTAGACTTTTCCTCACTTTTTTCAGAATTGACTTTTTCCTGCTCATGCGGCAGATTGGATTCAGGCGTTTCCGACAGGGGAATGTGTTGGGGTATATAGTCTTCCTTGGCCCCGGGCTTACTGTAATCATAGGCCCAACGATACACTTTCGGGATCTCTCCTGGCCAGTTGCCATGCTTGGGATATCTGGGTGTTGTCCATTCGAGCGTATTTGAGTGCCATGGATTTTTCGGTGCCAGCCTCCCTCTGAAAATACTGTAAAAGAAGTTGAAAGCGAAAACCAATTGAGCCCCGAAGGTAAGTATAGCCGCAATACTGATAAAAGAATTCATATCCGTAAATATATTGAAGGCATCAAAGTTGGTAAATGAATAATACCTTCTCGGGAATCCGGCAATTCCCAGATAGTGCATCGGGAAAAAAACGAGATAAATCCCAATAAAGGTAATCCAGAAATGTACGTAACCTAGTCTCTCATCCATCATTCTGCCAAACATTTTCGGAAACCAATGATATACACCTGCCATCATTCCAAAGAAGGATGCACTTCCCATGACAAGGTGAAAATGTGCGACCACAAAATAAGTATCATGTAGCTGTATATCAATCGCTGAATTGCCCAGGAAGATACCCGTTAACCCTCCGGAAATGAAGAATGAAACCAATCCGATGGAGAACAGCATTGCCGGGGTAAAGATTATTTTTCCCCGCCACAGGGTGGCCAGATAATTAAATACCTTCACCGCACTTGGAACGGCAATGATCAGGGTAAGCAACATAAAGATCGAGCCAAGGAAAGGATTTAATCCCGAGACAAACATATGGTGCGCCCAGACCAGAAAAGAGAGAACGGTTATGGCCAAAAGCGATCCGATCATGGCCCGGTATCCGAAAATCGGCTTTCTGGAGTTGGTGGAAATAACTTCTGAGGCAATTCCAAGTGCAGGAAGTATTACAATATAAACCTCCGGGTGTCCCAGGAACCAGAATAGATGCTGATACAGAATCGGACTTCCTCCAATGTTTGGAAGCGCCTCGCCGTTGATATATATCTGGGATAGGAAAAAACTGGTTCCAAAACTTCTGTCAAATATGAGCAACAGGGCGGCTGCAAACAATACGGGAAATGACAACAAACCAATGACAGCCGTGAGCAAAAAAGCCCATATAGTAAGAGGTAACCGCGTAAAGGACATGCCTTCCGTACGCAAATTGATCACCGTAGTTATATAATTGATACCCCCCAGAAGGATGGATGCTATGAATAAAGCAATTGCTACCAGCCAGAGGGTCATCCCAAGGCCTGATCCTGAGATTGCCTGCGGGAGGGCAGATAAGGGCGGATAGACTACCCAACCTCCCGCGGCCGGTCCGGTTTCAATGAAAAGCGATATGAACATAACCACACTGGATGCAAAGAAAAACCAGTAGGAAAGCATGTTCATGAATCCAGAAGCCATATCCCGGGCACCTATCTGAAGCGGGATAAGGAAATTACTGAATGTTCCGCTTAATCCGGCAGTAAGTACGAAAAATACCATAATGGTACCATGCATGGTGACCAATGCGAGATAAAACTCCGGGTCCAGACTACCCGTGTTGGTAATCCATTTACCTAAAACCGGTCTTAACCATTCCAGGTCCATTTCCGGGAATCCCAGTTGCAGACGGAAAATAATGGATAATAATCCGCCAATGAAAGCCCAGAAAATGCCGGTAAACAGATACTGTTTGGCTATGGTCTTGTGATCCGTACTGAAAATATATTTTGATATAAAACTTTGATGATGATCATGGTCCTGATCCGTATTATGATCTTCGATAATCACCTGTTCGTTTTTATCATCGAGTTTCGCTTTTCCCATTGTATCGAGAATATCTTAAGAGTATAATATTATGTTAAGGATTATTGTTTATCCAACCCCGTTTTTAATAACGCCAGTTCTTTGAGGTCCTCTGGAACTTGGGTCAGGTACTCAGGATTTTTGCTTAACCATGATTCCTGTTCAGCTTTCCATTTCTGATAATCTTCAGGTTCTTCCACTACAACCAGTAATCGCATGGAAAAATGTCCGCGGCCACATACTTCGGTGCAGGCTATTTCATAATTAAATTCCGGATTCCCGGTTTCCTGTCTCATATCTTCAGTGGATTTGGTTGGAATAAACCAGAAACTTGTCGGCATGCCAGGGACTGCGTCCATCTTCAACCTGAAATGAGGTGCAAAAACACTGTGAAGTACATCTCTGGACCTTATTTTAAATTGAACCGGTTTTCCTTTCGGTAAATGGATTTCCCGTGGAGTGAAATCATCAAAGGACGACCTGTCCTTGAAATCCATTCCAAATACGTTTACCGCATCTACCAACCTGAAATCATATGCACCCAGTTGATTGTCATTTCCCGGATATCTTGTCTTCCAGGCAAATTGATAACCCATGATCTCAACGATTTCTGCTTCTTCAGGAGGATCGTCCATCAGGTCATTCCAGACCTTGAGCCCGCCAAAGATAAGCAGGGC
>Ga0209536_100003723_pt1 | contig 24365 bp, 10 predicted proteins | sample DeeMarSeWOR28_12_FD_187461 | JGI IMG/M metagenome (GOLD analysis project Ga0209536, IMG submission 187461) | Marine sediment microbial communities from White Oak River estuary, North Carolina - WOR-2-8_12 (SPAdes) (version 2) | ecosystem: Environmental > Aquatic > Marine > Intertidal zone >...
CTTATCGTACCCCCTGTCATTGTAACCCGCGCCGCGAAGGTACAGGTCGTATGCCTCGGGGTTGTTTCTCCGGATGGCCTCGACGCTTCGCTGCTCCGAGGCCAGGAGCTTGACGCCCATGGCGTCCACGACCTTCGATGCAATGTCGGATTGAACGGAAAACACCCCCGACAGGACAGCCTCGTAGGGCCGCGACCAGATCTGTGTGGCATCGCTGACGCGGATCAATTGCGGAGTGATTCGCACACGCGTTTCGCCCTCCGGTGCCGTCTCCCATCGAACGGTTCCTTCCAACACGTACGATACGCCTAGCTCAGCTCCAATCTCTTTGATCGACTTGGTGGTTGTCTTGTACTGGATCGCGCTTGAGCGACCGATCACACCCAGCCCGGAGAGGCTCGCGAGGCGACTGGTGATTTCCTCGGTCATGCCATCGGCGAAGTACTCCATCTCCTGGTCCCCGAGGTTCTCGAACGGAAGGACCACGATCATCTGGCGCTCGGCGGCCGAAGAATCGACGTCCGTCCCTGTATTGCGGAGATACGCCGCCCAGCCAAGCACAATCACTGCCGCGGCGACCGCCACGGCCCCAGAGACTTTTACCGCTTTCGGCAGACTGCGTACGACTGCTGACAGTGTGGACGGGTGCGCTGGGATCCCGGAGCTCACCGCGCTCACCCCAGCACGGGAGACTCTTGCGGTATCCTTCTTCAGGCGGCGCAGATCGATAGCCATATCCTCCGCCGATTGATAGCGGTCGCCCGGGTCTTTCTCGAGTGCTCTGTGCACAACGTGCACGAGCTCCGCCGGTGCGTCCGGGAGCTCCTGCTCGAGCGGCTGCGGCTCCTCGTTCAGGATCGAGTACATCATGGCAGCATCATGCTCACCGCGGAAGGGAAGTTTTCCGGTGAGGAGCTCATACAGCACGACGCCGAAGGAGAAGAGGTCCGAGCGCACATCTGTTTCGCCACCCTGGATCTGTTCCGGGGCCATGTAGCCGAGTGTCCCGATGGTGCTCGAGCTCTTGGTCAGGCGCATGGATCCCCGGAGTTTTGCCAGGCCGAAATCCATCACCTTCACCCGTCCCCGGGCGGTGACCATGATGTTCTCGGATTTGATGTCTCGGTGAACGATCCCTCGGGCGTGCGCCTCCTGGAGCGCTTCGGCTATCTGCAGGGCGATATCCACCGCCTCTGCCACCGCCACTCTCCGTTCGCGCGCGGCAGCCCGGAGCGTTCTGCCTTCAACGAACTCCATTGCAATAAACTGATGCTCTCCCTCGTCGCGAATATCGTAGACCGTGCAGACATTGGGGTGGTTGAGCGTGGCCGCGACCTTTGCCTCTTGCACGAACCGGGCGCGGTCTTCCTCCGTGGCGCTGAGCTGGTGGGGAAGGAATTTCAGGGCGACAAGACGGTCGAGCTTCGTATCCTCGGCCTTGTAGACAACGCCCATGCCGCCCTCGCCGAGCTTCTCCCGGATAGTGTAGTGTGCTATCGTCTGTCCGATCATGCCATATTCGTTGCTAGTGAGACCCCCCGGGTGATCTTCCTCAAACGGGGAGCTTGAGCTTCCCCAGCAGTCCAGTGTACCGCGGATCAGACCGCACGGGATCGAAGGGAATCCAGATGCGGATATAGTCGATCAGTGCATCGTTCATCTCGACCGATTTCTCCAGGGCATCAAGCGCCTTCCCGACATCGCCCAGCTGAGCGTAGCACTCCGCCAGGAGAAACGGGCGCACAAAGGACTCCTGGGAACGGCCGGTCAGCAGGTCCAGGCGCGCCTGCCAGTACCCTCGAAGTCCGGCACGGGCGTAGCCAGCCCGCGCGACAGCGATCTCTTCGGGGAGAAGATAGCCCACAAGCGAATCGTTCTGCACAAGAACGCGATAGACTTCCTCGTCCGGGCGACTGTCGAGCATCAGGGCCTGGAAGAGCCCGCTGATCGCGTCAAAAAACGCGGGCTCCATCTCGAGCGTCTTGTGAAACTGTCTGATTGCCTTCGGGGCATCGCGTGCGGCCAGGTAGGTCCAGCCGAGGACAGAGTTCATAATCAACGAGAGCGGGTCGATCTCCAGAGCCCGTTTGATTTCCGCCTCCGCCTCGCCAAATCGGCCAGAGGAGTAGAGCAACTCTGCGTACCACTGGTGGGCCGTCGCATACCCCGGATTCAATGCGATCGCGCGCTGGAACGATGCTTCCGAGCCTTCCCAGTCTCGTTCGAATTGTCTGATGGCTGCCATCGAGGTGTGTGCTTCGGCGAGTGTTTCATCGATCCGGATGGCGTTGAGCGCGGCCCGTTTTGCCTCCTCCCGGGCCACGGCTGGCGTCACCCCCAGGTACACTCCCATTGACACGACATAGGTGTCCGCCAACCCGCTCCATGCCCGAGCGTAGGACGGGTCCTTGTCCACAGCGTTCCGGAAGAATTCAAGGGCTGTCTTCATGCCCTCGGGGGATCGTTTGTTCCAGTGGTACCGCCCACGCAGGTAGAGCTGGTAGGCCTCGCTGTTTTCTGTCGGACGCTGGGTGAGGCGCCTCTGCTCTTCACCGCCCAGGGTGAGCTGCAGTTCCCGCGCAATGCTGCGAGAGATTTCCTCCTCGATGGTGAGGACATCGGCCATCTCCCGATTGAAGCGCTCGCCCCAGAGCTGGGCGCCGGTGTTGACGTCGATCAGCTCCGCACTGACAAGGAGTCGATTGCCACGCTGATCGAGGCGTCCGGCAAGGACGGCACCAACCTCGAGTGTGCGTCCCACCTCGCGCGGATCGGAGCCCTTTCCCTTGAACTGGAAGACGGTGCTGCGCGCCATCACCCGCAGTCCTGAAATCGGGGAGAGGTGGCTGATCAGACTCTCGGTGATGCCGTCACTCAGATACTCGCTGTCCAGATCCCCCGTCTCGTTGAGAAACGGGAGGACGGCAATCGACTGAATCCGCCCGTTCGCGCCCGTCCAGAGCAGTGCGATCGTCAGAACCGCCGCGGCAACCACTGCAGCCCCGGCGGCGATGGTAAGGAATAACCTCTTACTGCGGGCCGGGGCCCTGGAGACCTGTGGGAACGGGTCTCGGGAAGGAACGGTGTGTCCCTCCCGGAGTGCCGCTGCGAACTCCCCGGCTGTCTGGAAGCGCCCGGCCGGGTCCTTTGCCATTGCGCGCGTGACGATCTGCTCGAGCCGGTCGGGAAGCTCGGGCCTAATCGCACGGAGGGATTCAGCTTCCTGATTCAGGATGGCGTAGATGGTGGCCTGATCGTAGTCGCTCGGGAAGGGGAGTTTCCCGGCGAGCATCTCATAGAGGACGACCCCGAGTGACCAGAGATCCGAACGCTGGTCCACCTCCTCCCCGCGCGCCTGCTCCGGCGACATGTAGGCAGCCGTCCCGACGGTCGTTCCCACCTTGGTGACCTGAGAGCTACCCCGCATCTTCGCCAGGCCGAAATCCATGATCTTCACGCGGCCATCGGCACTCAACATCACGTTGCTGCTCTTGATGTCACGATGGACAATGCCGCGAGCATGGGCCGCCGCGAGTCCATCGGCGAGCTGACCCGCGATCACGAGCGCTTCGTCAACCGCCAGCGGACCCGAGCGGAGACGATGTTTCAGCTCCTGTCCGTCGACGTACTCCATGACGATAAACGTCTGTCCATCGCCTTCTTCGATGGCGTGGATGGTGCAGATGCTTGCGTGGTTGAGCGCAGCGGCCGCCCTGGCCTCCCGCTTGAAGCGTTCCCGCTCCTCAGCGTTGCCGGCCACCGAATCGGGGAGGAATTTGATCGCCACGCTGCGCTCCAGTTCGAGGTCCTCGGCCCGGTACACCACGCCCATGCCGCCCCGGCCGAGCTCCTCAACGATCCGGTAATGCAGAATTCGTTTACCGACCATAGGTTGCCACTTCCGCTCTCATCCGTTCGTTTCGCACGGCAAGATCGGTCAGAATCGCTTCAAACCGCTCAGTGCTCCGAAGGTCCCGGAACGACGGATCGCTTCTCAGGTAGCCAACCCATCGTAAACCCTTCTGGACAGCAAGTTCGAGCATCCGGAGCGCGTCATCGGCCCGCCCCTGCACGGTGCGGACGCGCGCAAGAGAGTACGGGAGGTAGAACAACTCATTGCCCGACTCCATCACGCGCACCACGCGCTGGTCGAGATAGGCTCCCCAGAGCTCCGCCTTTGCCGGCTCACCAATGCGTTTGTATGCCACCGCGAGCAGGCCAGCCACTCTTGCAGAATCATGCTGCGCCGCCTTTTCGAGAAGACCCACAGCGGTGGCAAAGTCCCCGGCGAAGAACTTCGCCTCGCCGGCGAGGCTGAGGCTTGTGAAACCCTCCGGAGCAAGCTCCAGGAGTTCCTGCGCTTCATGCTGTGCCTCCTGGTCTCTCCCCCGGACCATGAACGCATTCACCCTTCCCAAGTGCGCGTATTCAAAGTCAGGCTGGAGATCCAAGGCCTTGGCAAAGTATTGGAGCGCCTGCTCATACTCATCCAGTGTGTTCATCACCGTCCCGAGCGCAAAATAGTGCTGGGCATCGGCCGGGTTCAGCTTGACGCTCTGCATCATCCAGCGGAACGCCTCTCCAAGATTCCCGAGCATGAAGTGGACCCACCCCATGTTGGCGATTGCGGCCTGGTAGTTCGGATTGGCTTCGATGGCCCGCCGATTGGCCTCGAGCGCCTGGTTGAGTCGTCCCCCGTACTCATAGGCCAGGCCGAGCGCCTTGTGGCCTTCGGCAAGATTCGGGTCCAGCTCCAGTGCCCTGTTGCTCATGGCAATGGAGGAGTCGAGCCAGTCCAACGTGTATCCGAACCGCCACTGACGCTGCGCATAGGCATCCCCCAATCCTGCATAGGCGAGAGCGAAGTCCGAGTCAAGCTCCAGGGCTCTGCCAAAGAGCTCGATAGCGTTCTCGTTGTCCCGCTCCCGATACTTCAGATAATAGTCGCGCCCCTTCAGGTAGTAGTCATACGCCGTGAGGTTCTCCGTGGGACGCTTGTCGATCTGCGCCTCTTCGGCGGGCGAAAGCGTCGCCTGAAGAGCCTCGGCGATATGCCGCGCGACATCGCTCTGGACCTCAAAGATGTCTTTGAGATCCCTGTCGTAGGTCTCGGCCCAGAGGTGCTCATCGGTGCGCGCATCGATGAGCTGGCTAGTGATCCGGACGCGATTGCCCGCACGACGGATACTCCCTTCCAGGATCGTCGCCACGGAGAGTTCGCTTCCGATTTCCCGTATGTTCTTCTCAGATCCTTTGTACTTCATGCTCGAGGAGCGTGAGATTACTCGGAGGTCGCCGATTTTGGAGAGTGCAGTGATAATATCCTCAGTGATTCCATCGCTGAAGTATTCGCTTTCCTCATCATGGTTCATATTCTCGAACGGGAGAACGGCGATCGACTTTCCCACATCCGGCGCGCTCTGTGAAGGGAGAAAGATCGCCAGCGCGAGGGCCAGCGCGGCAATGGCCGCAGTGGCCCAAAGCGCTACCGGGAGCCACTTCTTCTTTGCGCCGCCCGGGTGGGCTTCAACCGCTGGCCGGCTTCCCGTCGACCCGCGCAGACCCTGGAGCGTGGCAATGATCTCATCCATACTTTGCGGGCGATATCCCGGGTCCTTTGCCAGGGCCTTCCGGGTGATTTCAGCAAGCTGGGGAGGTGTTTCTGCTCTGACTTCATTGAGCGGCCGGGGGTCCTCGTTCAGGATGCCGTAGACCACTGCCTGATCATAGTCGCTGGCAAAGGGTGGACGGCCACTCAGCATCTCGTAGAGCACCACGCCAAAGGACCAGATGTCGGAGCGGTGGTCGACCTCCTCGCCCCGAGCCTGTTCCGGCGACATGTACGCCGCCGTTCCGACGGTCGTCCCCTCCCGAGTCACCTGTGCGGCTCCCCGGATTTTTGCCAGCCCGAAGTCCATTACTTTCGCTTGGCCTGTCTCAGAAATCATGATGTTGGCGCTTTTCACGTCGCGGTGGACGATCCCCTTCTTGTGCGCAGCCTGAAGCCCACGGGCGATCTGCAGGCCGTACTCGAGAGCCTCTGCGACCGAGAGCGGTCCGGAACGAAGACGCTCTCTGAGTTCGGTTCCCTCGATGTATTCCATGACGATGAATGTCTCGCCCTCAAACTCCTCGATGCTGTAGACCGTTGCGATATTGGGGTGGTTGAGTGCTGCAGCGGCTCTGGCTTCGCGTGAAAACCGCTCATGCTCTTCGCGGTTGGAGGCAATCTGACGAGGGAGCGTCTTGATCGCCACCATACGGTCCAGCTTCGTGTCGTGGGCCTTGTAGACGACACCCATCCCGCCCCGGCCCAGTTCTTCAAGAAGAGTGTAGTGTCCAACCGTCATATTCATGAGACAAGCCTCATAGAAGAAACTGCAACCGCGCTAGCGCATGATAGCCTGCCAGAGGTCCGACTCGACGGCGATCTCGGAGGTGAAGAGCAACTTCCCATCGGCCGCGAGTGTGAAGGACCGAAGGGTTTGCGGATCGACGCCGGGTATCGTCAGCCGCTTAACGCGCCGCGTCTGTCTATCCACCAGCCCCAATCCCTGTTCGTCGGCAAAGAGCAACCTGCGGCTGTCCGGAAGCCATACCGGATCGAACCCGCTGTTGGTGAGCGGCGTGTAGGATTGCTTCTCGATCGAATAGACGACGATGCCCGGGACCGAGGTGTCGTCTGGTCGTTTTCGGTGGCCCGCCAGCCAGAGACCGTCGGGTGAAATCGAGTGATGGGTAAATTCGAGATCCTCCTCAGGAAGTCGAGGAAGCGCGACGTATGACTTCTGACCCGATACGGGCTCAAGGTCCGTAACAGTCGTCCCGCTGTCGCCGATAAAGAAGAGGCGCTTCCCATCCGGGTGAACAAGCGGTGCCCAGACGAGCGATTGTGAGGGCGTATCGGTGAGCTGCTCCAAGCCGCTCCCGTCCGGACGGATCCACCAGATTTCATACCGACCGCCGCGGCTGGAGTAGAACACCACATGGCCGCCATCCGGTGTCCACACGGGTCCTCGGTCCTTGTCGATGTCATTGGTGAGTCGCCGCATCTGCGAGCCGTCTACCGCCGCGAGGAAGAGATCCTCCGGCGAAAAACCGCTCCGGACGGCGATCCATTTTCCGTCCGGAGAAACCTGAGGCGTCACCACAAAACGGGAGCCCCGCGTGACAGGAACCGGTAATCCGACGAATGCTTCCCGCTGGGAGTCAAACCCCACCGCCCGGATTGCAGATCGAATACTGATGGACTCAAACACCAGATTAGCACCGTCGCCGGCAATATCAAAGCTTCCGGTCAGAACGGCCGGGGCGGTAACCGGTTGAGGGTCACCCTCGACTCGGCCCGAGGCCTCGTCGATGGGGACCCGCCAGAGATTCATTGTCCCGCCGCGATCACTCGTGAAGAGGAGCCAGCGGCCATCCGGGGACCATTTCGGACACCAGTCCGTATGGATATCATCGGTCACGCGGACGGGCTCTCCCCCTTCGGCGTCAATTGTCCACAGGTCTCGCTGGCCCGATCCGTAGGGAAGACCCCAGAAGGCAATGCGCTCGCCGCCCGGCGACCAGTCTGGCTGAACAGCGTCGCCGTTGAAGATCTTCGTTGATTCGCCCGATGTGACATCGACGATCCACAGCTGACTGATTGTCCCGCGGTCAAGCGGACCCCTGATGCCCTCGGTGCCAACGACGATGCGCTTTCCATCAGGGGCCCAGGCTGGATTGTGGCCAAAATCGGTGAGACGGCGAACCGACTCGCCCGTCGCACCCATGATGAAGACACCCCCTCCACCCCGCTCGGATCGGAAGGCGATCTGTGCGCCGTCAGCGGAAAATGCCGGGGCCCAATTGTCCGTGCCCGATCCTTCGGTCAGATTAAGGGGGGTGCCCCCTCCCGTCCGTTGCCAGAAGATGTCCGACTTCCCACCAGGGCCCGGCTTCGCATAGGCAATAAAGCTCCCATCGGGTGAGATGTCCGGGGAGGCTTCCATGCCGGGAAGATCGGTAAGTTGCTCAAATCTGGCCCGGAGTAGTGGCTCCGATGATGGGCTGAGCAGAAAGCCGTAGAGCCCCATGCCGAGCACCACTCCGGCAAGGATGAGGCCTCCCATGACGGGCAGTGTCACGGAGCGATGGGCACCGACGGGAGTAGTCGGAGACGTGTCGGCCGGTTCTGTGACCGACCCGACCGGCGTCTCAGAGCCTTCTCGCTGAGCAGGTGCGACAGGCTTCTTTCCTATGCGCGAGACTCTCCCGGATTCTCTCCGCAATCGTTTCAGGTCTACCGCCAGATCGGCCGCCGACTGATAGCGCTCGGCGGGGTCCTTCTCCAGCGCCTTCTCGATTACCTGACTCAGACCCGCGGGAGCATCCACCAGGTAGTTGGCCAGGGGCTCAGCTTCTTCATTGACGATCGAGTAGACCATTGCCGCTTCGTGTTCGCCACGGAACGGCATCCGACCAGTCAGCATCTCGTACAGCACCACGCCGAAGGAGAAGAGGTCGGCCCGAGTATCGACTTCTTCTCCCTGAATCTGCTCAGGCGACATGTAGGCCAGCGTGCCAATTGTGCTTGAGGTGCGTGTAAGCTTCATCGCCCCGCGGAGCTTTGCCAGGCCGAAGTCCATTACCTTTGCCCGCCTGGCGGGGGTGATGATGATGTTTTCCGACTTGATGTCCCTGTGCACAATCCCCTTGGCGTGGGCCTCCTGCAGCGCTTCGGCAATCTGGATCCCGTAATCCAGGGCATCTGTCAACTTCAGCCCCCCAGCAGAGACTCTGTCGCGGAGCGTTTGGCCCTCGACGAACTCCATGACGATGAACTGGCCGCTCTCACCCTCCTCGATCGAATGGATCGTGCAGATATTGGGGTGGTTGAGCGTCGCGGCCGTTCGCGCCTCCTGTGTGAACCGCGCGCGCTGCTCTTCTGTAATAAGCCCGTGCTGCGGGAGGAACTTGAGCGCGACCTGCCGATTGAGCTTGGTGTCTTCGGCCCGGTAGACGATGCCCATGCCTCCGCGGCCAAGTTCCGCGACAATACGATAGTGTGAGACCGTTGTCCCGATCATATCAGCTGTACTTTCTGAAGGCCACGGCCGGGCAAGCGGAGATCTCGCTGGTCCGCAGGGAGCGACTCAGTCTCTCCCGGTGAACAGTTGCTCCAGAGATCCTACCCAGTTGACCACGATATTGACGTTCTGAAGAAGTTCTTCCCGGCTGGAACGCGTCGTGAGAATATGCCGTCCGTCCGGGGTGATGTCATAGCTCATCCCGCTATCCATGAGGAGCGGGTGGTAGCCGTTGAAGAGGACTCGAGGCTGGCTGGCGGAAAACGACGGTCGCGTTTCGACGTCGACCACCATCATCTGGCCAGCATTTTGGTAGTAGAGCTTCGATCCATCGGGCGCCCAGTGAGGCTCAAACCCCCCGGCTGTGGAAATCTGCCACTTCCCCCCCCGCGCGGGGAAGGGCACCACATAGACCTGGTAGTTACCGGATTCATTCGAGATATAGGCAAGCCAACGGCCGTCGGGAGACAGGGAGGACTGCCATTCATCGAAATCCGTGGCCAGAAACGTTGTCATCGAGGGCTCCCCGGTGAGCGTGAGCACTGCGATGTTGGAGGCCTGGCCCTGTCCGGAGACCTGATCGAGCACCATGACCGATCCGTCGCGTGACCACGCATCGATGTAGGTCCTGTCCGGGCCCCCGTAGAGCTTCTCTGCCGCACCGCTTCCATCGGCCGCTTTGCGGTAGATACTGTTCACGGCAACCCCTTCATTCGACCAGTAGGCGATGTACTTGCCGTCAGGCGACCAGTTCGGGGTCCGGTTTGTCCCACCGAAGGTAAGCCGGCTCAGCGTACCGCGCAGGATATCGTAGACCCAGATATCGTAGTCCTTCCCGGCTCCGATGACCAAGCAGATACGATTGCCATCCCTTGACATGCGTGGTTCAGCGTACCCGCCTGGAGGAGCAGGGTACGGCGTCGCATTGCCCTCCATATCGAGCAGGACGAGCGAGCGTTCCCCCCCTTCGACGTCGCCCGGGATATAGGCCAGCACCCCATCCTCCGATACCGCGTAGTTCATGGCACCGCTGGTAGGATCGCCAATGACACCCTCAAGGACGGGAACCGGGGCGCTTCGTACTTCAAGTGAGCCGGCATCAAACTCGACGGCGAACAGGACCCCGGCGCGGGAGTAGAGAAGGTACCCCGGCAGAGCAAAGTGCGCGGTACTGGCACCCTGGACAACGGTCTTTCGTTCGCCACTCTCCACGTTCAGGACTTCGATCGTTGCATCGTCGTAGTAGTCCGGGCTATCCATCGAACCGACGGTGTAGGCCACCGCCTTGCCATCGGGAAAAATTGACGGCCAGCGATGCGTGCGTTCCATGCGCGATGTGTCCCTGACTGTCAGCGCCTCGACAGGACCGCCCGATTCGGAGACCCGTGAAAGCCCTTCGGTGGTCGAGGCGGAAAATACAATTGTGCCATCCCGGCTCCAGGTTCCTCCCCTGTTGTCCGGAGCCTCCGCAAGCGTGACGGGTGCCCCTCCGCTCAGCGCCACCTTTTTGAGTTTCCCCTCGGCGAAGAAAGCCAGCCACCGGCCATCGGGGGAGAAAAATGGACTGGATGCATGTTCTGTGCCGGGGACCATTCTCGGCTCCGGGTTCTCCATGTCCCTCAGATAGAGCCCGCTGGAGGCGCGGTAGACCACCCGTCGGCCGTCCGGCGAGATCGCCACGGCGCGATAGGCAACGATGTTCAGCAACTCTCCCGACGGGACGGCCATCGAAAAACGAGTCTCGCCCGCCTGCGCGCGCGGTGATCGCCAGGGGGCCCAGACGGCCAGCACAGCCACCACTGCCATCAGGGCAGCCACAACCCAGGGCAGGAGGCTACTCTGGGTCGGGCGTGTCGGAGCGGCAACTCTGGCCGCTGGGATCGAGACCCGCGTTGTTCCGCTGGATCCGCTTCTGAGCCCTGACTTGACGGCGCGCAGGTCGACCGGGATCTCCTGGACATTCTGGTAGCGGTCGGCCGGGTCCTTGGCCAGCATTTTTGTCAGGATGCGATCCAGCTCGACGGGGACGTTCGCGCGCACGCCCGTTGCCGGTTCCGGGTCGCTGTTCATGATGGCGTAGAGGATCGACTGCTCGAAATCCCCCTCGAAGGGGAGCCGGCCCGTGACCATCTCATAGAGGATTACGCCGAGCGACCAGATGTCGGTCCGGGGGTCCACCTTCTCGCCGCGCGCCTGCTCGGGGGACATATAGGAGACTGTCCCGAGCGTCGTCCCTTGCTTGGTCAGGAGCGAAACCCCCTTGAGTTTTGCCAGGCCGAAGTCCATGATCTTGACCTGCCCCTTTTCGGTCACCATTACGTTGGCGCTTTTCATGTCGCGGTGGATCACTCCGTGCTCGTGCGCCGCGCGGAGCCCTTCTGCTATCTGGGCGGCAACATCAAGCGCCTCAGGGATCTTCATGGGTCCCGCTTCGAGCTTCTGCTTCAGGCTCTTCCCGTCGATATACTCCATGGCGATGAAGCGCTGTCCGTCCCGCTCGTCGATCTCGAAGACGGTTGCAATGGCGGGGTGGCTTAGAGAGGCGGCGGCCTGCGCCTCCCGCGTGAAGCGGTCGCGCTCTTCCGGGCTCGACAGCGCATGCGGTGGCAGAAACTTCAGCGCCACTGTTCGCTTGAGCCGGGTATCTTCGGCCCGGTAGACGACGCCCATGCCTCCACGGCCGAGCTCTTCGGTAACAATGTAGTGGGAGATGGTCTTTTCGATCATGTCAGTGCCGTCGGGAGATCTGGCGCTTCGGCGTCTCGGGGCTCCGCACGGGGCTATTCCATGAAGTTATCGATGAGGATGAGTTTGGACTGTGTGCGGTCTCTGACAAAGACGGTACGCTTTCCGTCTGTAGTAACATCTGAGAAGGAAACGATATCCGGGTTTTTCCACGGATAGGGTTCCATTTGTCCGGAAGCAATCCAGAGCATCCACGGTTTGCCCTGCCTCTCGAAGAGGATCCGCTCACCGTCGCGGTGCCAGCGAACCCGGGGGAGCGGTCCTTCATGAAGAAGCCGCCGAGGTTTGCCCTCCCGCTCAGCATGCCACAGTTGCCCCTTGGCATGCCAGTCCAGAGTGACACGGTACGTTGCGCCAGAGCGACTTCGCAGTGTTACAGAATCCTCGAGGATCTGCTCGGCTTTCCCCCCATCCAGCGGCACACGCCAGGATGTTCTGGAGCGAGAGACGTTCAGAGCGGTTCCTCCATCGAGCCATCCCACGAGAAAACCTTCCCCCAGACTGCGCGCCCTGCCCGAGCCTGCGGCGGCCACAACACCCACCTGCCATGAGGAATCCCTGTAATAGTAGGCAAGGTGCTCGCCATCCGGAGACCATTCCACGAAGCGTATGAACCCATTGAGCTCGAGAATGCGGCGGCGGTTGCGTCCTTCTGCATCGATCAGATAGATGGAGGATCTTGGCTTGATCGGATCTGGGTCATCGGCAATGTAGGCTAGCTGACTGCCGTCGGATGAGAAAACCGGGCCACGCACTGCCTGATCGCCCGGCGTGATTGGGCGAGGCTCGAGACCATACCGATCCGCGATTTCGATCACCCCGAAGGTGGCCTGTTGGAGATAGAGGACGCGCCGCCCGTCGCGAGAGGCCCGCACGCCGATATCTGGTCCGGGTCCTTTCGTAATCTGGACCGGTTCGCCACCGGATTCCTCAATCGCCCAGAGATTTGTCGCCCCTCCCCGATTTGAAGAGAACAGGAGCATCCCCGCTGCCGTCCAGCAAACCTCATCGATGTTGTTGCCGCCGAATGTAAGCTGGCGCTCATTGCCAGTTTTCAGATCGCTGAGAACGATCTCCTGGTAGATCCCGTCCACGCCCCGATAGTTCCGCAGCCACGCAACCTGCCTCCCGTCCGGAGACCAGCTAAAGCTGATACGGGCTTCTCTGGTACCACCGATCGAATCGACAGTCACGATTCTTTCGCCTTTTCCATCAGCGTCCATGATCCACAGAGTAGATGCCTCCTGACTGTACCTGAAGAATCCGATTTGCCCTCCATCAGGACTGAACTGCCCGCCGGTGGCAAAAGAATCGGTCAGCTTCACAGGTGTTCCACCGAGCGTGGAGACCAACCAGAGGATATGGCCGCCAAACGAAACATGACGATCCGCTCGCCGGGAGTAGACGATCTGACTCCCATCAGGCGAGATATCCACCGTGTACTTGAAGACCGAATCACGGGTGAGTTGCTTCACATCTCCGCTCGCGGCATTCATGTAGTAGATCTCGGTGACGCTCTTGTCATCGGTGGCCGCGAAGGCAATCCAGTTGCCGTCGGGTGAGAGCGCGGGGTACCAGATCGTATTGAAGGGGATAGTCAGCGGCCTGAAAACCATCGCCTCCGACAAACGCACCGATGGCATGAGAAGCTGCCAGAGAGCAGTCGCGGCCGCTGCGATCACAACGGCCCCGGCGAGGAGTTTGCCCCAGGAGGGAAACCGTTCCTTCGAAGACTCTCCTGCGGGCTCAGCAGCTGTAGCGATCGTGGCAACGCTTGCCGTTGCCGCGATAGGCGTTGCTTGGGGATGTGCCTCCGCCGGCGCGCGCATCCCGGAGAGGTGCGAGCGCGATACTCGCGAGGAGTGCTTCTTGAGCCGCCGCAGTTCGCGGACCATTTCCGCCACCGTCTGAAACCGGTCCTCCGGGTCCTTCTCCAGAGCGTTATCGACTATATGCTGAAGCTCCACGGGCAGGTCCTGCCGGTGGGACTCGAGCCGTGCAGGCTCCTCGTTCAGAATCGAGTACATGATCGCGGCGTCATGCTCGCCACGAAACGGTGCCGTTCCGGTCAGCATCTCATAGAGGACCACGCCGAAGGAAAAGATATCCGACCGCGCATCAATCTCTTCCCCCCGGATCTGCTCCGGGGCCATGTAGGCGAGCGTACCGATCGTGCTCGAGGTGCGGGTGAGCTTGAGCGCTCCCCGCAGCTTTGCCAGGCCAAAATCCATCACTTTAACCTGGCCGCGGCTGTTGAGCATGATGTTCTCGGCCTTAACGTCGCGGTGGACGATTCCTTTGCCGTGAGCCTCCTGTAGTGCCTCCCCGATCTGGATGCCGTACTCAATGGCCTGACCTACAGAAAGCGGCGATGTGTCAATCGTGGCGCGGAGCGTGCGGCCGTCGACGTACTCCATCTCAATGAACTGATTGCCGTCGTGCTCCTCGATGCCGAAGATCGTGCAGACATTGGCGTGGTTGAGCGTGGCGATCGCCTGCGCCTCCTGGAGAAACCGGGCACGCTCCTCCTCTGAGGCCGTGACGTGGTGGGGGAGAAACTTCAGCGCCACCAGGCGCTTGAGCTTCACATCCTCGGCCTTGTAGACCACGCCCATCCCCCCTTCGCCCAGCTTCTCGAGGATTCGGTACTGGCCGATTGTCGATCCTATCATTGCGGAAGCCCGGTTTTCTGTATGATCGCTTGAAACTCCGGATCCGATCGATACTCCTCCCAGATACGAAGCCGGAGGTGGTAGACCCAGGAACTCCGGTCCTCGATGGCTGCTGCGAGCCACTTCATCGTGGATCTCCGGTCCGGCATCCCGGAGTAGGCTTCGGCCACATTGTAGGCATCAGCCTTGCCGTCCTCGTAGCGCGCCAGAAGCTCATCAATCACCTGCTGTGCTTCCCGTTTCTTCCCGAGAAGCGCAAGGCATTTTGCGAGCCCGCAGATCGTCTCGGGAGAATCTCTCGATAGTCGTGCGGCCGTGCGGAACTGCGGCAGCGCTTCCTCGGGCTTTCCCTCAGTCAGGAGGAGGTAGCCATCCCAGAGTGGCCCTCCCTGAAATGTGGAATCGAGCTCCCTCACGCGCCGGTAGGCACCACGTGCCTTCTCTGTATCGCCCAGCTGATAGTAGCCCACCCCGACGGTGAGGTTGATGGCCAGTGACGTCGGGTCCAGCTGCTGCGCCTTCAGTGCCTGAGTTAACGCCTCCGCATTGCGGTTCAATGCCCAGAGGAGGATCGCATACCAGTGGTAGGAGGTCGCGTAGTTCGGCTTCATGGCGATGGCCCGCAGGAACTCCCGCTCGGCGTCCTCCCACTGCCAGCCGTAGTGGTACATCATCCCCAGCGTCGCGTGGACCTCGGCCAGTGACGGGTCCAGATCCAGCGCACGCTGTGCGGCACGTTCTGCACGCGGGACGGCGTCGCTTGTGCGGACACCGCTGTACTGGCCTTCGAGCAGATAGGTGTCCGCCAGAGCCGCATAGGCAAGGGCAAAGGACGGGTCCCGTGCTATGGCCTGGCTGAAGTACTCGACTGCCGTGGTGAGATCGTCAGCCTTGCGCTTCCCCTGGTGGAACCGGCCGAGGAGGTAGAGTTGGTAGGCCTCAGGGTCTTCGGTCGCCCGGCGTGTCATCTGTTTTTCGGTCTCTCCGCTCACTGCCAGTCGGAGCTTTTCGGACACCTCGCGCGTGACATCGCTCTGGAGCGCCTGGATGTCGTCCACCGTACGGCGATACTGTTGCCCCCAGAGCTGCGACTCCTCCACAACGTCGATCAGGTCAACCTGGACTGTCAGGTCATCTCCCTGCTGGGCGAGCCTTCCGGTCAACACGGCACGGACGCCGAGCTCCCGCCCTACCTCCTGCGGATCGAACTCTCTTCCCTTGTAGCGGAAGACCGTGCTGCGCGGAACGACTCTGAGCTGGGGGATTTGGGAGAGGTTATTAATGAGGCTCTCCGTAATGCCGTCGCAGAGGTATTCCTCGGCCTGCGCGGCGCCTGCTTGCTCAAAGGGGAGCACCGCAAGGGAGTCGATTGCCTCGCTTCGCGGGCCAAAGACGAACCATCCACCGATGGCCAGAGCCAGCACGACAGCTGCTACGCCGGCCCACTTCGGCCACTGGGGCCGTTGTGCCGGGTGCGGAGCCCCACCCCTGTTGGGTGTGGAGGCTGAGGAGACGGTTCCGCGATCGGAGTCCCGGCGATACCTTCTCAGGTCGACGGCCACATCACGGGCTGATTGATAGCGGTCTGCAGGGTCTTTCTCCAGACACTTCCTGACGATACGCTCCAGCTCGTCATCAACATCGGGTCTGGAGAGGTTCAGTCTCGGCGGTTCAACATTGACGATCTCGTACATGACGGCCGCCTCGTGCCCCCCGCGGAACGGAAGCTCGCGGGCGAGCATCTCGTAGAGCACCACGCCGAGCGCGAAGATATCGGTGCGGTGATCGGTGGCCAGGCCCTGGACCTGTTCGGGAGACATGTAGGAGGTTGTCCCGACGGTGCTCCCCGCCTTGGTCAGGGAGGAGACGCCCTGGAGTTTTGCCAAGCCGAAGTCCATGATCTGTGCCCGGCCGTCGGGACGGACCATGATGTTATCGGACTTGATGTCCCGGTGGAAGATCCCCTTCTCATGAGCGGCGGCGAGACCCTCGGCGACCTGCAGGCCGATATCCACCGCCTGGCGCACGGTGAGTTCCCGCGCCAGCGCACGCGCCGTGCGGCCCTCGATAAATTCCATGACGATGAAGCTCAGACTCTCACTCTCGGCCACCGATCCGTGTTCCTGGATATCGATGACCCCACAGACGTTCGGGTGGTTCAGCGCGGCCGCCGCGCGAGCCTCCTGTAGAAAGCGCGTCCGGTCATCCGCCGAGGCGCTCAGCCGCCCGGGCAGAAACTTCAGCGCCACGAATCGGTCGAGCTTCGAGTCCCGGGCCTTGTAGACGACACCCATGCCTCCCTCGCCCAGCTTGTCGAGGATTTCATACTGCCCGATTGTCTTCCCGATCATTGCCAGCCTTCGTTCGTAAAGGTTGCCTCAGCGGACCTTCTGTTCCAGCTCCCGGTCCCAGTTCACCACGAGCGTCACGGGATTGAGCGAACGCTCGACGGCAGACACCTCGGCCGCAAAGCGCGTCCCGTCCGGACTGATGTGGAGCACCGTGATCTGTTCCCGGCCCGTCAGGTCGAAGAGCGGTTCCGGGATGCCTGTGCGGAGCGTCTGCTCGGCCGGCTGGACTTTCACGGCCATGAGCTTTCCCGTCCCGGAGTCATAGAAGATCTCCTTCCCGTCGGGATGCCAGAGCGGTCCTTCCCCGCCGCCTGTTGAGATCTGCCACTTTCCGCCACCGCTCGGGAAGGGGCGGGCATAGATCTCGTACTTGCCCGACTCGTTCGACTGGTATGCTACCCAGCGCCCGTCGGGAGAGAATTCTCCCAGCCATTCGTTGAACTCGGTTTCGAGATAGGGCACTGGCGTGCGCTCCCCGTTCAGGTCCGCGTAGTAGAGATCCCACTTGGAGTTCTGTTTTCTGCGGGAGAGCAGCACGTAGCGTCCGTCGGAGGAGACGCTCGTCGGAAAGATCTCATGCTGGTCGGTCAGAAGAACGCGCTCCTGTTCAGCGCCGCTGGCGGCCTTCTCGAATACTTCGAACTTTCCGTTGCGACTCGAACTGAACAGGATCCGCTCCCCGTCCGGCATCCATACCGGGACAATGTCATCTGCCGCGTCGAAGGTGAAGCGCGTCGCCACATCCCGTTTGACATCATGCACCCAGAGGTCCGTGTTGCGCGACTCCGAATCGTAGTCATCAAAGACGATCCGGTTTCCGTCGGGAGAAATCCGGCAGTAGAACGAGGGCGTTCTCTCTGCCAGCGGTCCCAGGATCGAGCCACCTCTGCTCACCCAGACCATACGCGCGTCTTCATTCCCCCCGGACTGGTAGACAAGCATCCCGTTCGAGGCGACCGAGAAGATGCCTCGGCTCCGTGCCTGGCTGTACTGGACGACATTCGAGACGGGAAACGCATCGCCCAGAAACTCCCGCGCATCAGGGTCGAAGGGTTGCGCCACCAGCGATTGTTCTCGCACGAATAACAGAAAACCGCTGGCATACACCGCATTGGACGGCGCGTACAGAAGGATCGAACGTTCGCGGCTCTCGAGGGAAGCCGTATGCACGGCCTCCTGGACACCGACCTGTCGGGCGATCGTTTGCGATGTGTAGAGGAAGTGGTTCCCGTCCGGGAGGAAGTGCGGCCAGCGATGATTGTCCTCCCCGCGTGTCGAGTCGAGTTGTGTGACCGCTTCGGATTCTCCGCCGCCGGCCGAGACGCGATGGATGGGCGAGGTCGGGCTCGGGGCAAACAGGATCACCCCGGCCTCGTTCCACGACCCGCCCCTTCCCGACGGTGCGTCGCAGATTGTCAGGGGCGGTCCGCCCGCAGCTTCGATCCGCTTGAGTTTTGAGTCGGCGAAGAACCCGATCGTGCGACTATCGGGGGACCAGAAGGGGTACTGCGCGCGATCGGTGCCGGTCAGGGGAGTCGCGTTCATCAGGGCGAGCGATCGTACCCAGAGCGCCTGCCGTCCGGTCGAGTCTGCCGCCACGAACGCCAGTTTCGTCCCATCGGGGGAGAGTGCAAGGTGCCCCCCCACAGCTGTGTTGTAGGTCGCTCCCTCCGGCGAGAGCACAGAGGAGCGAACGATCGGCTCAGGGGCTCCCCCCGCACGGAAGTACGCCACGGCAAATGCCACAAGTCCCGTGAGCAGAACGGCACTCATTCCAATCCACAGAAGCTCTGGGCGCCGCTTCTTCGCCGAAACGGGAGCCGTCACAGGCATCTCACCGGAGCGCGGTGTCTCCGCCGCAGGCATCTCGCCCGAGGGTGGTGTCAGGGGCCGCACCTGGGATACCCGGCTCACCTGGGCCCGGCTGGATGTGCGCTTGAATCGGCGGAGCTCCTTCGGCACTTCTTTGACTGACTGGTATCGCTCGTCCGGCTCCTTGGCCAGGCATTCGAGGACGATCGCGTCGAGCTCGGGATCGATCTCGGGATGTGCCGTCGAGAGCGGCACCGCCTCCACGTTCACGATCTCGTACATCATGGCTGTCTCGTGCACCCCCTTGAACGGAAGCTCGCCACCAAGCAACTCGTAGAGGAGGACGCCGAGAGAGAAGATATCTGTCCGGTGATCCACCTCCAGGCCCTGTACCTGCTCCGGCGACATATAGCCGGCGGTCCCCACCGTGCTTCCTTCCTTCGTGATGCGGGAGACCCCGGCAAGCTTCGCCAGCCCGAAGTCCATGATCTGCACAATCCCGTCCTTGCGCATCATGATGTTCTCGGGCTTGATGTCGCGATGGACGATCCCTTTCTCGTGGGCTGCCGCGAGCCCGTCGGCGATCTGGATTGCGACTTCGATGGCCTGTTTCTGGGAGATGCTGCGTTTCCGCTCCGCCAGGGTCTGACCGTCCACGTACTCCATGACGATGAAGAGCTGTCCCTGGTGTTCTCCAACGGCGTGGATGGTGCAGATATTGGGATGGTTGATCGCCGAGGCGGCCTTGGCCTCCTGGATGAAGCGCTCCTTATCCTGCCCGGAGGCCGCAAGGTGCTGCGGCAGGAACTTCAGCGCCACGAAGCGGTCCAGTGACGTATCCTGGGCCTTGTAGACCACACCCATACCACCCCTGCCGATCTCCTCCAGGATGACGTAGTGTCCTACTGTCTGTTCGATCATTGTGCCGGTCTTCCCCGTGTCTGGTCTGACGTGTTCGCGCCGCTATTTCCGGCGGCGACCTTTCGAGCCCGGAGCAGCACGTCCGGTCCGCTGGAGGAGCCGCAAGGGGGGCGCATCGCCTTTCTTGTCTTTCCCCATGTACAGTGTCACATGCGGGAAAGGGATCTCGATATCTCGTGCATCAAAGACTTTCTTCAGGCGTCTGTTGAACTCCCGGCCGATGCTCCACTGTGTGCCCGGTGCGGTCTTGTTGCGCGCGCGCACGACAACGGCCGAATCCCCGAACTCGTTCAGGCCCAAGATCTCCAGCGGCTCGAGGATGTTCTGGGCATAGAGCGGATCGTTCCGCATCTCCTGGTCGACTTCCTTCATCACCGCAATGACCTCGTCCACATCCTCCCGATAGGCGACGCCGACGTCGAAGACGTACCGTGAGTACTCCTTCGTCTTGTTGGTAACGGTATCAATGTGGCCGTTCCGGATGTAGTGCACGTTGCCGGAGAGATCCCTGAGGATCACCATCCGGAGGTTCACCTTCTCGACCGCGCCCCCCTTGTCCCCCAGCTCGACGACATCGCCGACGCGAATCTGATCTTCCAGAAGGATGAAGAAACCGCTGATCACATCCCGCACCAGATCCTGGGCACCAAATCCGACTGCCAGACCCAGCACCCCGGCGGCGGCCAGCACGGGGCCGATATCGATCCCGAGTTTCTCCAGAATCATCAGCCCCGCCACGATCATGATGACGCCGTTGACCGCGTGGCTCACGACCGACCCGAGCGTCTGTGCTCGCTTCTGCGTCTCGACCGAGCCAGCCGCCTGGCCGACCTTGCCGAAGACGTTGCGTGCGATGCGGCGCGCAATCCAGATGATAGCGAGCGCCAGAACGGCGATGATTCCTATCTGGAAACCCGTGACCAGCAGCCAGCCACGCGCGTTTTCGATCGTTTGCTGTATGTCCATCAGTGCATTCTCCCGTTGCGTGAAGTGTGGTTGCGAATTGACCTTTATTGCGAGGCAAATGGCCCCGGCGTCTACTCGCCCAGCGGCTCGAGTCCCATTGCCTGCAGCATCGTGTTGAACCTTGGATCGCCATGGAGCGGTCGCAGGAGAACATCCCCCTTCATATAGACAACGCCCGAGGAGCGTTCCTTCAACCCTTTCTCCAACCATGCAAACGCTTCATCCCGATCGCCGATCCCGCTGTAGCAGACTGCCAAGAGGTAGGGCGCGATATAGCGTCCCTCCGCTTCCTGGCGGAACTCCCGAATCATCGAGTCGGCCTCCTGCCGGCGCCCTGTGCGGCCGAACAGAAAGACCAGCGTTGCGCGAACATCGTCGGCGCCGCCGGTTGAGGCCAGCAGGTCCTTCATCTCCCGGATGGACGCGTCGACCTCCCCCTCGAGATACAGGATCATGGCCCGGAGCCAGAGCGCCCGCGGGAAGGCGGGATCCAGCTCGAGCGCCTTCCGCACCGTGGTCCGCGCCTCGTCGTACCGGCCCACCCAGGCATAGGCCAATCCCAGAGAGGTCGCGATGATGGGCGAAAGCGGATCGAGTTTCTGCGCCTTCTGGAGTTCCTGGATCGACTCCTCAATCCGACCCATGGCAGCCATCGCCTCCCCATACCACTGATGGGCGGTCGCGTAGTTCGGGTTCAGGGCGATGGCGCGTTTGAAGTACTCTTCCCCCTTTTCCCACTCCCAGTCGTATTCTGCGGTAATCGCCGCCAGTGTAACGAACGGCTCCGCCATCGACGGGTCCAGATCAAGGGCCTTCTCGGCAGCGGCTCGCGCCTTGTTCTGTGCTTCCTCAGGAGTGAGGATGAAGTACGAGGACATCACGCTGTAGCAGTCTGCCAGCCCGGCATAGGCCAGTGCAAAGCCGGGGTCTTTCTCGATCGCCTCGCGGAGGTAGGACGCCGCCGCCTCGAAGCCCTCCCGTGTCCGCTTGTTCCAGTGGAAGCGCCCCTTCATGTAGAGCGTGTACGCCTCGTTGTCGCGCGTGGCGCTCCGCGTGAGAACCTTCTCTTCTTCCCCCGTCAGCGTGACGCGAAGCTGGTGGGAGATTTCCCGGGTGATTTCATCCTGGAGTCCGATCACGTCTGTGGACCGCCGGTTGTACTGCTCTCCCCAGATATGCGACTGGTCACGCACATCCACCAGCTCCACGCCGACGGTGATCTGTCCCTCGCGCTGGAGAATCCTCCCGGTGAGCACCGCCTGCACACTGAGCGATGCCCCGGCCTCGACCGGATCGACGCCCTCTCCCTTGAAGCGGAAGACCGAGCTGCGGGACATCATCGTCACCCCGGGGAGCCGGGAGAGGCGGTTGATGAGCGTCTCGGTGAATCCGTCACTCAAGAACTCCAGTTCGGGATCCCCGCTCTGGTTCACGAACGGCAGGACCGCCATGGAGCGGATCGAGCTTGGGGGAGTAAGCACTAGGACGTAGACCGAGACCAGCACGCCGACTGCCACGGTCGCCGCCACGCCGCCGAGCAACAGATGCCTGCTCCGTCCCGGTGCCTGCACCCGGCTCGTCTGTGGCCCGGATGGGGGAGGCGGGATGGTCTGGCCCGGAGGCTGCGTCGGCAGCGGCCGCGAGAGTCTTCCGGATTTCTTCTGCATCCGGCGCAGCTCACTTACCATATCATCGACATGCTGATAGCGGTCTTCGGGATCCTTCTCCAGGGCCCGCTGGATGATACGCTCCAGCTCCGGATCAACCTCAGGACGGACGGCGGCGACCGAGGCGGGCTCCTCATTCAAGATCGAGTACATCACGGCCGCCTCATGCTCGCCGCGGAATGGCAACCGCCCGGTGAGCAGCTCAAACAGCACGACGCCAAAGGAGAAGATGTCCGATCGCGCGTCGACTGCTTCTCCCTGGATCTGTTCAGGGGCCATGTAGGCAAGCGTACCGATTGTGCTCGAGGTCTTGGTGAGCCGGGAGGTGCCCTTCAGCTTCGCCAGCCCGAAATCCATCACCTTGATCTGACCCCGGGCCGTCACCATAATATTCTCGGACTTGACATCCCGGTGCACGATCCCCCTGGCGTGTGCCTCGCGCAGAGCCTCGCCGATCTGCGTGGCGAAGGCAGTGGCATCCTGCACGGGCAGACCCGAGGATCCGATGCGTGTCCGAAGGGTACTCCCTTCCACAAATTCCATTTCGATAAACTGCTGTCCGTCATGCTCCTCGATCCCGTAGATCGTGCACACATTGGGATGATTGAGTGTCGCGGCCGCCTTGGCTTCCTGGACGAACCGGGCGCGCTCCTCCTCGGTCCCCGTCAGATGCTGCGGAAGAAACTTCACCGCGACGATGCGGTCCAATCGGGTATCGCGCGCTTTGTAGACAACGCCCATCCCGCCCTCGCCGAGCTTCTCAAGGATCTCGAAATGGAGTATAGTCGTGCCGATCATGGCAGCTCTTCAGTCAGCCCCGGGCAGGGCTCTCCTCCCTCGCAACGCTTCGTCACGAAGGGGTGCGCCGTGCGCGTGAGGCGATGGTTGTTCTTAGTTGAAGGTCGCAGCCCGCAGTACAACAATTGCGCGGACGGGGCTGGTCACGACTCTGTTACTGAATTCAACGCAGAGGCCACAGGCGGCCAGGACGTCCACTTTGATAATGGCGCCACCCCAGGTACACCCGTTGATCGCGATGCGGTGTGGGGAGAGACCCTTGCGGTCGAACCATCCCCCCGTGGCATGGTAATATCCGTGGGCATCGGCGCGGAGCATGTAGAGGGAGTTCCGAGTCCGCACGACCATCACATCCCCGACCGTCAGCTCGGAGCGGCGGACCGCGCTAAGGCGAGGCGCCTGACGGAGCACCTCCGCAAGTGTGACCCCGGCAGGATGGAGCCGGCTCTTCTCAGGGATCGGCATGGGGATTCCTCGCGATCAGAGTATCTGAACGGGGGGGAGTATCTCGGGAGAGGCTTCTCTGGACTACCCGGAACCAGCCTCTCCGCCTCGGGAGGCCATGCTGGAGGGTAGCCCACGTGCGTCCGTGCTGGGGCCTGGCTCTGGGGTCTGGCAACGGCACGCCTCGCATCGGTCTGAATCCTCCTGGCAAGAACAGGGAAGCGGAGAACAACCTTTCAACAAAGGAAAGGGGGGGGAGAAAATCAACGATTCTGCCCAAAAAACGCCCCCCCGCAAGAGAATCTCCGAAAAGGGTGCGAGAACGCGTCCTGAGCCCCCTTTGGGGGGTCAGGAGCAGCGGAGGGGGGAGGCCCGGTTCTAGATGGGGTTGACCAGCACATAGATGTTCCCGCGTCTTCCTTCCAGCGGGACCACCAGCGAGGTGCCGGCGAGGGTGAACTTCGTATAGAGGGCTTCTTCAGGAAGTCCGAAGGAGAGCCCGTCAAAGGAGGTCACCGGAACCACTTCGCCGGTCCGGATTACCAGGCGCCAGATGTTGAAGCCTCCTCCCCTGTCCGAACTGAACAGGATGGACTCCCCGTCGGCCGACCAGACCGACCAAGCTTCCTCGGCAGGATATTCCACCGCGGGGCGCTCCTCCGACCCGTCGGCGCGCATGATCCAGATATCTCCCGACCCGTTGCGATCGGTGGTGAAGGAGAGGAATCGTCCATCCGGTGACCAGGCAGGGTAGAGATCATTGCCGGGGTCATCGGTGAGCGGGACCGGGTCAGACGGACCATTGAGCTCCATGCTCCAGACATCCCAGTTGCCCGACCGATTGGAGTAGAAGGCAACGCGCCCGGCGTCGTTGCGGACGCTTGGGTGCACATCGCGCACGCGACCTTCTGTTTCGGT
>Ga0209536_100003724_pt1 | contig 24365 bp, 16 predicted proteins | sample DeeMarSeWOR28_12_FD_187461 | JGI IMG/M metagenome (GOLD analysis project Ga0209536, IMG submission 187461) | Marine sediment microbial communities from White Oak River estuary, North Carolina - WOR-2-8_12 (SPAdes) (version 2) | ecosystem: Environmental > Aquatic > Marine > Intertidal zone >...
GGCCACGGCTCGCCGCATGCCGGCCGGTCCAGTCATGGCGATGTGGGTGATGTGGGAATCTTCCCGGTTTGTTCCCGGCCCAGACCACTCTCTCATAACCTCATCCACAAGGCCAGGCTCCCCAACAAGGCTGATCGGAACTGCAAGCGGATAACCGGCCGGATCGAATTCGACGTCGACCGGCAACTGACTATCTAGTTGCAGAACCTTTAATTGGGGCCTAAGACGATGGAAAGGCAGAACCGTCAATGAATCATCTTCAATCTCCTCCTGGATTTGCCACAGCGACTCTACCAGATCCGCTGCCCCAACAATGGCGGCCTGGCTTGCCGGTGGCCCCCAGAGAGCCTGCAAGGCCAGGCTTGTCTCCTGATCCAGATATAGCCTGCCTTCTTGCCAGGCTGTAAGGAGATCATCCATGGATATACTATCAGTCAAGGTATAAAAAGGGGCGGCCACGGCATAGATCCAGGTAGCGACGGGGCGGTCGCCACCAATAACTAACTTGACATCGCTGTCGTCTGAGCCTACCCAGGTTAACCGGTCAGGCTGCTCGGCAATCATCCGTCGGGCAGCTTCCACTAACTCCCCAGGAACGGCTGGGTCAGCACTAAGACGAATGGGAGCGGGGGTCGGCTGGAGGGCCGGCGTATGGGTTGCCAACTCCACCATGACCGTCGCTTCTGGAGTATTCTGTGGCGAAGTTGTCGTCAAAACGGTAGGAGTGTACTTCACTGATTCGAGGGTCGGGATGAGGGTTGGCGTTGGCGAGGGGCTCTGACAAGCACTTAAAGTTAGGAGGGTTACGGCTAAAGTCCAGACGAACCAAATGATAGATTTTCCAAATAAAGGTCTGGATTGTTTGAGTGGATTTAGTCCTAGTTTCACAAACTCCGATTTTAACAACTTTCGGCCTGGTTCCCCAAAGCATTCGGACCATGGAAATCTGCCAGTGTAGTCGATTGTTCATTGAAATATGCTAGATTTCCGGGAAAATACCCGCTGTGGTCCGAATCATATAAGCCATATAGCCAGCATCCATGAACAACCGGTATGTCCGTCGTCTTCTATTGATAGTCACAATTGGCCTAGTTGTCTTTTTTGCAGGCAGTTTTCTGATCTTGAAAGTCAGGCCGGATGTGGGGGCAACGGCCGCCTCCAGCCTGCGGCAGGTGATCGGCAATCGTGGTGTCGCTCAATTGGAATCGGCCGTATTCACCTTTCAGGACGTGACGATTCGCCAGGCCAATAAATTGGGTATTGTAGAAGCCAAAGCTCCATGGCAACCAGAAGCCGGACAAGACAGCCTGGTGGCCGTTCTGGAAACCCCTACCCCCTCGCCAATGGCGTCGGCAACCGCAGCCCGATTAGCTATGGCCACACCTTCCCTGGTAACGACTCGTGCACCAGGACCTGATCCGGTCGCCAAAGCCACGACGCCAACCGCAACGCCGCAACCGACGCCATCCCCTACCCCGGCCGGCTGGTCTTTGCCCGACATTCAGCCATTTGGCTCGTTGGATGGCGAAGGTCGCTGGCAACCTTATATCACCGATCCTGATGGCAAAGTTGTCGGCTTGCGTACTTTTTTACAACCTGATCCCGAGCGCCCCCATACCATCGTGGCCGTAGTGGCTTTTAATATGGCTAAGGTTGAGTTGAACTACGTCTTGGGCAGTGAAGAACCCGTCCTTCCCGGCGGACCAAGAGGTTTTGGTCTCGTCCCCGCAGAGGACAGAGAACCAGGTAAGCTACTGGCCACTTTTAACGGGGGGTTTTTGGCCACCCATGGCCAATATGGGGCCATGTCCGATGGGATCGTCGCCGTGCCGCCAAAAAAGTTGGCCGGTACAGTGGCCATGTACAAAGATGGCCGGGTCCAGATCGGCGTATGGGGCGAAGATATTGAGCCTTCTGGTGACTATGCTGCCTGGCGCCAAAACGCCAGCATGGTTGTCCACCAGGGTAAAATCAACGAACGAGTCTATAACGGCTCCATAACCACCTGGGGTGGAAGTTTAGACGGGGAGATTGTCACCTGGCGATCTGGTCTGGGTATCAGCGCCGATAGCCAAGTGCTCTACTTCCTGGCTGGCCCGGCCATGAGCATGCCGATCCTGGCTCAGACCATGAGGACTGTTGGCGTAAATAACGGCATCCTGCTAGACGTCAACCCTTTTTGGGTCCATTTTACCGCCATCAAAGCCGGTGGCGACACACTACATGCCGAACCACTCTTTGAAGAGGGTATGGCAACCAAGCCCGACCGCTATTTGTTCCAGTCACAGAGGGACTTCTTTTATATCTCAGCCTCACAGTAAGTGTTAGAGTGGTCCAGTTTTGGAAAACCGGATCAATCTAGGCTCCCCTGACATAAGAGCCATATTCAACAGCATCCATTAGCGCTAGATTGTGGGGGAACCTTTCCACACGCTAACACGTCTTGATAAGCAGATTTCATATTTATCTCTCTATTGGACGGAGGACCGAATCATGTCCCGTAAAACTCTCGTGATCGTCATTGTGTTAGCAATCATCGCCTTGTCTGCGATTGGCTTGGGCATCGCCACCAATTATTACGCCAATCTACCTGAAAACCTGAGCCAGCACGAGACCATCGTGCTTGGCCAAAGCCGATTTGTTCCCGGCAGTGAAGCGGCCGTCAGAGTGTTGGTTCGCGATACCAGCGACGCCGAGCCATTGCCCGGCGCCAGGATACGGGTATCGATGAAACCGGCCGGTGGCGGCCAGGACGTCCCCTTATTTGAAGGGCAAACTGGCGATTTGGGCACGGCTGATGTCCGCTTCACCGTTCCAGATGAGGCTGAGGGCAACCAGGTGTTGGTCGTACAGACCAATTCTGACCTGGGCTCGGATGAGATGGAACAGCAGGTATCCGTCATGCGCGATTACCGCATCTCATTAACCACCGACAAACCCATTTACCAACCAGGGCAAATGATTCATTTGCGCGCTCTGGCCTTAAGCACTTTTGATCTTTTGCCGGCGGCCGGCCAAGAGATCGAATTCGTCATAGCCGATGGTAAGGGTAACAAGGTCTTTCGCCAGACAGCCGTTACTTCGGACTATGGCGTGGCTTCGGCCGATTTCCAGTTAGCCAGCCAGGTCAACACCGGTAATTACAAGATCAGCGCTGTCATGGGCAATGCCACCAGTGAAAAGACAGTTACAGTAGAACATTATGTGTTGCCCAAGTTCGCCGTCGAATTAAGTACCGCGAGACCCTATTACCAGCCCGGCGACCACGTCGAGGCTAGCTTGAACGCCAGTTACTTCTTTGGCAAAACAGTTGCCGAAGGCCAGGTTCAGATAGAGGGCTTTACCTTCGACGTCTCTCGTAACGATGTTTTCGGCCAGGAAGGAACCACCGATGAGAATGGAGATTTCGGCTTCGAGTTCGACCTGCCCGACTATATCGTGGGTAGTGACCTGGAAGGGGGGTTAGGAACCTTCTTTTTGCAGGCCAGCGTCACCGACCAGACCAATCACACCGAGAGCACCAGCCTTTCTTTCCCGGTATCCAGTAGCAGCCTGATCGTCGAAGCTATCCCGGAAAGTGGGTCGCTCCGGCCAGGTGTAGAGAACATCCTATACGTGCTAACCAGCTATCCGGATGGCTCGCCGGCCGAGACTGAATTGGACATCGATGTGGATTACGGATTCCAGACCCTGACGGCTGCAACTGGGCAATATGGTCTAGCCGAAGTTGCCTTCACGCCAGAATCGCCATGGCACAGCATCATGATCACAGCTCGCGAGACCAGCGGGGCCACGACCATGCGAGAATTTTACTTCGAAGGTGAATGGCAAGAAGAGACGGTACTGTTGCGACCCGACCGGCCAGTCTACCGGGTCGGCGACACCATGAATCTGTCGATTCTGACCCAGTCTGGAAGCGGCACAGTCTACCTGGATATCGTGCGTGAGGGGCAGACGGTGAGCACCCGGGCACTGTCATTAGAAAATGGCACCGCCCAGGTGGCGGTGGACTTGGGACCCGATCATTACGGCACGCTAGAACTGCATGCTTACAAGATCTTGCGTTCAGGTACCATTGCCCGAGACACGCGCCTGGTAGTGGTGGATCAAGCCGATGACCTCAGTTTAATCTTCGATACAGACCAGGAGGTATACCGGCCGGGCGATACGGCCGGTTTAGACATTCAGGTAAATGGGCAAGATGGGGCTGGTGTACCAGCGGCCGTAGGACTGGCCATCGTCGACGAGTCGGTGTTCGCCCTGGCCCAACAAGATCCTGGCTTCGCCAAACTGTATTTCATGTTGGAACAGGAACTGCTCCAACCTAAATATGATTTACATGGTTTTTCAATCCCCCAATTGTTGACGACGGCGCCCGTCGATAATAGCGTGCTGCGGGAAGCCCAGGAAGGTGCGGCTCAAGCCTCCCTTTCTGAAGCAGTTCCGCAGACGATTGCCTTCTCCTTGCAGGCCAATTCCCATGATCAAGCTGTGCAAAGAGCCTACGAACGGCAGACCGGTTATTTCACCAATCTGAGTAAGGGCTTGTTGGGCCTGCTGCTGCTAGTGCCCCTGACCGTTATGGGTTTAACCGCCGTGACCCTCTGGCGAAAGAAACAATTCTGGCCCAGTTTGGGAATCGCCTTTGCTTTGATCATCTTGCTGGTTTTGTTGGGCTTCATCGGTGTTTTCGAGGCACTCTTTGATTATCTTATCTGGCAAGGCAGCGATGTTCTGGCCCTGATGCTCGTCCTGGCCATCCTGGCCAGCTACGTGGGCCTGGCAGTATATGCCTGGCGGCGGAAGGATATGGTCCTGATCTGGACACTGGTCCTGATGCTGGTTTTCGTGGGCTTACTCTTTGCCCTGGCCTTCGCCATCGACAAGGCAGATTTTTTCCCGGACGATACGATGGTATTGTGGGGAATAGGCATCCTGGCCTTATTTCCGCTGGCCTTTTTGCTCCAAACGGCCGCTTATGGGCAGAAAAGACGTTATTTGCCGGCTGTGGCCACATTCATCCTGGCCTTGTTCCTGATGTTTATCCCCATTGCGGCGGCCGATGCCGGGGTTAGCCAAACGATGGGCATGAACATGCGCGGCGGCCCCATGGGAATGAATGATGTCGTATTCGAAGGCGATATGATGGCCATGGAGGCGCCCATGGTCGAGGAAGCAGAGATGGCAATGGAAATGCCGGCCGAAGAGAAAGCGCCTCCAGATTCAACACCGGCCACCTCAGGACCTGAGCCACCTCGCCTGCGCCAGTATTTTCCAGAAACCATGCTCTGGCTACCAGATGGCGAAACGGATGGAAATGGTCTGCTGCAAGTGGACGTGCCAGTAGCCGATAGCATCACCACCTGGCGCCTCACTGCTCTGGCTTCTTCGCAAGACGGCCGGCTGGGTAGTGGCACCGGCAATCTACGCGTCTTTCAGGATTTCTTCATCGATCTCGACCTACCCTTGGCTCTGACGGTGGGCGATGAGATCGCCGTCCCGGTAGGCGTTTTCAATTACTTACCTGAGGCGCAGACGGTACGCCTGGAGTTGGAAGAATCGGGCTGGTTTGAATTGTTAGACGAGGCTGAAAAAGAGCTAACTATCGCCGGCAATGATGTCGATGTAGTTTATTTCCGCATCAAGGCCGAGGATTTCGGCCGGCATCCTCTTCAAGTGACGGCCTGGGGATCCCAAATGTCGGATGCCATCCAAAAAGAGGTGCGAGTCTATCCAAACGGCAAGGAGATCCGATTTAGCCAATCGGACCGGCTAGTCCCGGGCCAAACGGTGAATCAAACGGTTTCCATCCCGGCCGATGCCATTCCAGGAACCCAGGCTTTGACGGTTAAGATCTACCCCGGTGTTGTTAGCCAGGTGGTTGAGGGGTTGGAGAGCATCTTAAGAATGCCCAACGGTTGTTTCGAACAGACATCCTCTTCAACTTATCCCAACGTATTAGTTCTGGATTATCTCCAGAGCAGCGGCCAGATCTCGCCTGAAATTCAATTCAAGGCCGAAGATTATATCAACCTCGGTTACCAGCGGTTGACGACCTTTGAAGTTAGTGGGGGTGGATTCTCCCTCTTCGGTAATCCGCCATCTGATCGTATGTTGACGGCTTACGGTTTGCAAGAGTTTAGCGACATGGGCCGTGTACACGATGTTGATCCGGCTCTGATTGAAAGGGCAGCGCGCTGGCTGCTTTCGCAGCAGATGAATGATGGTTCCTGGGAAAATGACACAGGTCTGGTTCATGAAAACACTTGGCAGAATCTACAAAACGATCGCCTGCCGGTGACGGCCTATATCGTCTGGAGCCTGGTCGAAGCCGAATTCGGCGACGATCCCGGCACGCAGCAAGGTTTGGCTTATGTGCGCGAATTCCAAGGCCAGGCCGACGATCCATATGTTCTGGCTTTGGTGGCCAATGCTCTGGTAGCGGCCGATCTAGATGCTGGGAATGGTATCCAACCAGTCACCCAATCAGTCCTGGATCGCCTGGCAGGAATGGCCATACAAGAAGGTCATGGCGCTTATTGGATCAGCGACGTGGCTACCTTCATCGGCAGTGAAGGCAAGACGGGCAGCATCGAGACAACGGCCCTGGCGGCCCTGGCCCTGCTAAGGGCTGACAGCCATTCCGAATTGGCTAATGAAGCTTTGACCAGCCTTGTTCAACAAAAGGATAGTTTCGGCACTTGGTATAACACACAGGCAACGATCCTGGCCCTAAAAGCCCTCATCGAAACAGTACGCAGCGGGGCGGAGAACGTTGACGCCAGCGTGACCATTAATTTGAACGGCGGGCAAACCAGGACGGTGGTTGTGACGCCAGAGAATTTTGACGTGGTTCAGCTGCTATCTTTTGACGACGTCCAATTGGGTGAGAATGAGGTAAGTATAGACGTTAGCGGAGAAGGTAATCTAATGTTCCAGGTGACTAGCGAATTTTACTTGCCCTGGGACAAGCTGGCCCTTTATCCGGAAATCGCACCATCACAAGATCTGGTGAGCATCGATGTGACCTACGATAGAACCGAACTGACCGTAGACGACACAGTGGGGGTTGATGTGACGGTCAGATTGAATGAACCGGGCGCCCGAGCCGAATGGGCCTTGATCGACCTGGGCATACCGCCTGGATTCTCAGTAATGGCCGAGGACCTGAACGCGCTAGTGGCTGCTTCGCTGGACCGCCCGCCCGATTCTGAGCAAGCCACCATCGAGCGCTATGAATTGACCGGCCGGCAGATCCTGGTCTACATCGGCAAGCTAAGCCATGGCGAACCACTGAGCTTCAGCTATCGGTTGCAAGCTAAATACCCACTGGTAGCCCAAACCCCAGCCAGTAATGCCTACGATTACTACAATCCTGATGTGACCGGCGAGGACCAACCCCAGGTCCTTATCGTGAATGGTTAAAAATCAAAGACCCCGCAGGTGGCCCAGTTAATAGTGCCTTAGATTTGCGGGGTCAGTCTCTTCACCAATTGAAGAAGCGCCGGCTGGGTCAGCTTACCCTCGTATCCCTCATTCCTTAATGACGACGGGTATATAGGGGCAACTCAACGACCACATTTGCATAAGTCCCGGATTCTAAGTTCCCCCTGGGCAATTTTTAAATCCTAATAGTGGACGTTGACCAATGTGCCGATGTTACTCCAATTAAAGATCCACTCGGAGTCTGGGATGGTCAGATTTACGCAACCGTGGCTCATCGGCGTACCGAAATTATTATGCCAGTAGGTTCCGTGGATGGAGAAATCACGATAAAAATATTGGACATAGGGCACGTTGGGAAGGTAATAGTCATAACCCAACCGGTAACCGTTCATATCTTGGGATACATAGCGGGTGTAGATCCGGAACTGACCGGTCACCGTCGCGTAGGGCCAACGGCCGCTGGAGATCACGGCGTTGTAAACCGGGGTGGTATTTTCATAAGCGGTCAATCGTTGAGTGGTGAGATCGACGTCGATCCACTTATCCCCGTAACTCACTGGAGCAGGTGCGGCCGCTGGCGCCGGGGCGGGGGCAGGTGCTTCTGCCTGGGCTTCTGCGGCGCTATCCGCAGTTGCGACCGGGATGATCAATGTCTGACCAGCATAGATCCGGGATGGATTGTACAGACTATTAGCCTGGGCGATAGCCTGGGTCGAAACACCGTATTGCAGGGCGATCCTGGAAAGGATTTCACCTCGGCGAACAAGGTGCGTGGTTTCACTACTGGCGTCGCTTGCTGGAGCAGCAGCCGTTTCTTGTTCCGCTGCAGGCGCGGCTTCTTGAGGTGGGGAACTGCTGTTCGCGTCCGGGATGTATAATATCTGGCCAGCATAGACACGGTCTGGATTGACGATGCCATTGTAGGAGGCTAACTCTTGGGTAGTCATGCCATGCTTCAAGGCGATACGGAATAAATTCTCGCCTGGTTGGACGACATAGGTCGTGTCGGCCGAGGCACCAGGGATGAAAACAAAAACCAGACAAAATAAAACGAATGCCGGTAAGAATAGACGCCATTTTTTCATTGACCGCCTCCTAAATAACCGTGGAAATTCATATAGGGCAACTGTAAAGGATGCTTGAAATCCCTAAGTATTACACTGTTTAGAATAAGCCTCTCTGTTCACAACCGGCCGGCCAGGCACACGGCCAGCCATTGCCGTCAAGCCCCCAAAAGATCTTGACGCCGAACAAATATTAACATAATCTACTCAGTTTTCAAAGTCTTTTTCCCAACACTTAACTTTGGAAATGAACCACTCAATCCACAAATATTTATATTTTATGTCAATTTCCAGGTTGGGGGGACATGACCGTCGAAATTGATGTCATTCGTACCTAAAAAAGCAGCAAAGTTATCGATGGATTGGGCGATGGCGGCACCGGTTTTGGCATCCATAGGGGCGTCGGCTTCAGCATACACAGCGTTTATCTGCAATTGCATCTTTTTTCGATCCATCTTGGGATCAAGGCGGCCAATCAGCTTATCACCATGCAAGATGGGCATCACATAATAGCCGTACTGGCGTTTGGCTTTAGGGACGTAGATTTCTATGCGAAAATTAAAATCGAAGAGCTCTTCAGTGCGCTCCCGGTCGCAGATGAGATTATCAAAGGGGGACAAAAGGGTGGTTCGAGGTTGCCACTCCCCTTCTTCCAATTGATCCAGCAAGGATATATCTTCGGCGTGTATATACCAGTTGCCCGGCCATGTCTGGCCATCCTCATTTATTTGCACCTGGATAACCTGGCCTTCTGCTTCTAATTGATCCAGGACAATTTGCAGTTCAGGATACCGGCCGCGGGTGAAATGTTCTACGATATGAGCCGGGCGAGCTACACCCAAAGCCCGCAGTGATCGTTGAGCAGCTCGCCGGACGGCTTCTGGCCAATCGAGCTCATCGCCCGGCGTCCATTCGGGCAAACAACGTTCCGATAAGTCCCAGTATTTAGTCAGGCCTTTTCGGCCGCTGACCATGATCTGCCCCAGGCGCCATAAGCCGTTGAGCATCTGGGTCACATTCTGGCCAGTGGTCCAACCGCTAGACTCCCAGGTCCGGTCGGATCTATCCTTAAAATCACGAGAGGTAAGGGCCCCATTCTGGCCTAGTTCGCCCAAGATATGGTGTTGTAAATCCTGGTTGTCGTCCAACCACTTCCGAAAACGCTTCATCCAGGGCTTATCGCCCACCAGCCAATCCCGCATGTGCAGGCGGTAGATGGGATAATCGGCGGTCATGACGATGGATGCGCAGTGAGCCCAGTATTCAAAAAGCTGTCGCTTATCCCATAAAAGAGCGTCGAGATCGGCCGGCTCGAAATGGCCCAAACGGCTCCACAAAACTAGCCACTGGGTACGTTCGACTGCCCGGATGGGATCGATTTGCACGCAGCCCAGGTCGTGGAAGATCTCCATCACGCCTTGGGCGTCAGGTGCCGGCCGTGGTCCGGCCAAACGTTGGCGGGTAATGGCCAAGCGACGAGCCGTGGTGGGAGTTATCGCTCTCACTTATTAAGTACCCAATCCAAACATCTCATTCAGTTCGTCCAATGTAAAGTCGCCGCCGTCCTTACTCATTCTGGCCGACTTGCTGCTTTTTATCTCGGCATAGAAAGCCTCGTCATAGCGGCGCGACTTAATGGGGATGGGCATTTTAACACCCCAACCCAATACCAGGACCTCTTCCTTTTCTTGCAGGCGGGCCAGCATCCCCCGTAACTGTTCCCGGCCGGCCAGTCCGGTCAAGACAGCGCGTATATCGTCTTCATCGCCCAGCCAGCCAGTGATGCGCGTGCCTAATTGGGACATGACTTCGTCGTCGATGCCGGAAGGCCGCTGGTCTACTACCAGTAATGTAACAAAGTATTTACGCATCTCCCGGGCGATGGTACCGAATGCGGTCTGTCCCGAAACCTGGGGATTCAATAGTTTGTGGGCTTCCTCGATGGCGATGACCAAAGCTTTTGGTGCCGGACCTCTCTTGCTCTTAAAGGCCTCCGTCTTGGTCACCCACTTTTGGCGGATACGGCGGGTTAAAATGTTAGAAACGAGCAGATAATCCAATTCATAGTCGTATTCACCGAAACTTAAAATTACATGCCGGCCGTTTTCCAATTTGTCGACAATTGCCGCTACGGCATCGGTCGCTGGACGTTCGACGACGTAAGGCCGGTCATAGATCCGGGCCAACCGGCGGTGTAAGGCTTCAGCCGCTTTCTCGTGTACGTTATTGGCCCGAGCCCAGGCGGCTACGGAATTCTCAGCCGGAAATGTTTTACCTGATTCCGGATCCACATCCACGGCGCCTGGTTCCAATTTCATGAATTCGGCAAACCAGTGACGGTCCCCAAAGGATCGAACGAGGGCATTCAAGGTGACATCGGCCGTGTCGGTGAGATTCAACGTATCGGCCAGCAGACGAATGTCGCTGGTCTCGAAGTCACTCAAGGCTAGCTCAAGGGTAAAATCAGGGGTGTGGCTACGCACCAAAGCCCCTCGACCTAAGGCAGCCACCTGCACCCGGGGGCCAAATAACGACTGCAGGCCACGAACCGTCTTCTCTTCGTCGGCGTCAAGGTCGTCAAAGCCATATTCGTTGTGCATATCAAAAATCAGGGCCGCAGCCACGTCCTCACGCATCAAGCCAGCCAGAACCATACGGGTGAGAAAACTTTTACCGGTACCTGTCGCCCCGAAGATGCCACTGGAACGTTGGACGAATTTAGCTAAATCCAATCTTACCGGGTAATCTTGCTCGATGGTCCGGCCGAGGGTAAACATACCCCTGCCGGCCTGGCCAAAGATCTCGGCCACATCGGCCTCACCGGCCAGGCGCACGGCTGCCCGGTGGGCAGGCACCGTCTTCACCGGTTTTGGTCCTGGATTTTCCTGTCCACGCTCGACCTGGTCCTCCCACGAAGCTCGCTCCAGCGTACCAAACTCAGGTCCCGTATCCATGATGAGGGTAGGGTACATAACCAGCGTGGTATAGAGGGTCTTGCCGATCAACTCCTGGGAGAAAACTGTTCCCAGACGGCCGCCTTGCTCGTCGGCGAAACGGGGGTCTGTGGACCCTAACTGGAGGTCGATTACCAGGCCATAGTATCGGTAGCGGCCGCTTTCACAGACGACGAAGCTGCCTTCCTGTACGACATCGGCCGGAACTGTCAGCCGGATGCGGAATCCTTCCCGTAATCCACCTCCAATCACATAGCCTATTGGAAGAGATTCAGACATCATCAACCCCTAATCCCTGATCCCCAGCCCCCAATTCCGGCATCGTCGTGTTTAAGGCTTCCAGGATTGGCACCAGCAAATCATAATCGTTTCGTAGAAGCTCGATGAGCTCTTGAATGATGCTTTTGGCCCAAACCAAATCCTCACCACGAAGCAGATATAATTGCCGAAGATGAGCCACCAAAAGTTGATCGACCGGCACATTGTCTCCGGCCGCCCTCAGGATCAGCCGCAGATAGCCCGTTTGCTCGGTGAATTCCCGGATCTCAGTACTTTCCCGGCATAAATAAACCGGATCCAGGTTCAGAGGCGGGCGAGGTGGCAAGCCATGAAATATCGTGCCACCTAACCGGTAACCGACGGTCAGGACACTCATCTCAACTGGCAATAAGCGGTTATTGCGTTGGTCCTCGATCACCGACGGCCGCGGATCTTCTGCCATCACCAACCGGCGTACCAGAGGATCGTCATCGATATGCATGTCATAAATGAGGCCGTAGATAGCCTCCCGTTCTTCCACCGGCTGAGCTTTGACCAAACTGCCAAAACTGGGTTCCGAGAGCTGGCCTACGCGACAGCCCACGGCAAAACCGGCCGTGTTGGCGCGCAAAACGCGTCCAATTCCTATATTCTCGACCGCCAATCGATCTACTGGTGATAATGCTGAATTGAGCTCTTCAATGTTCTCTTTCATCTTCATATCTCATGCCGCTTCCGTCCGGCCCGCGCGATATCCTTGCTACTCTGTTTTGCCGTCGGTGCAGCGGTGATGCCTTGGCGCTGCATGGCGTTTTCTATCATCAGGTTCAGATTCTCCTGGTCTCGACGGCCGATGACGGCGATCTCGTCGGCCCGGGCCAGGACGTAAGGATAGTTGCCTAGAATCTGGCATTGATCATAAATAAGGGCGTGAACTGAATTCACGACATCAGGATCCCGAGCAACCCACAAGGGCAAATCTACCCGGGCTATTTGCCAGTCTGGATGGCCGGGATTCAGGTAAAAAAAGCACACCTCGTTGTGTAGATCGGTCTGGCGAAAATCGTCATTGTGCTGTGACACATCAACGAATACTTTGCTTCGCTGTCCAGGTCTCAAGATCCGAGCAAACATCATGGCGTCGTTCAAGCCGAAATTACCATCTCGCTCCATGAGACTTTGAATATCAAAACCTGCTTCCTCAACCTCTAATGACCTTAAAAGGGTGAGAACCGATTGTTTTCTCGGACGGACGATATATCCGGCCAGCAGGCCATCGCTTTCTCGAATAGCAGTCATCGCCTCTTGCCAGGCCTGCAATACCATTTCCTTGGTGCCGTCACCATCGACGGCTCCCACAACCGGCCAATATAGCAGTCGCTGATCGAGCAAGGCCAATATTGGCCGTTTCTGATCGCGATACTCCAGTACCATCCTGGCTAGTGTTTCGATTTCAGCTCTATCCCGGCGAAGGCTGACAAGTGCGCCGTTATCGGAGAATTGAGTCACCGGCACGGGATGGGAACTAAAAGACTCTCTTCCTGGGTAATCAAGATTGGCCAATGTAAGTTGGACTGGAGTCTTGTCCGAACTATGAAAATAGATGATGACGCCAACATTAATCAAAGAGTACAGATAAGGCGCGTGATGGTCTGGTAATATTTGAGAGCCATCACTGGCAATGATCGTGCCTTGCGGGGGCAATGGTGGTGGATCGACGGCCACATTCAATGGTTCCAGGATGTTTAACGGCCGGGCAGCTCGAAGTTTCTTCCTATCTGCTTTCTTTCTTACCAGGTTGAGGCAATACTCAAGCCTTTCCCAGTCGGTGGCATGGGTGCGTAATTTCTCCAGGAACTCCTCCAACAGCACCTCTCGTTCTTGCTGGTGTTGGCGAGTGCTCCGAACCATTTCTTCAACATCTTCCGTAATTTTTTCGAATTCAAGTGCCATGGGTCATCAAGCAAAAAGTTTAGCACACATGTGCTATTATGGTCAAACCTGGTAAAAATCCGGAGAAATAAAGGGAGCCAAGGCATAAGCCACGGCGATGGCGAACGTCTCCCTTCGCAGGACGAGACCACCAGTGAGGGCTCCCACTGCACCGCCTTTCTGCTTGACGTCATTCTGGCCAAGCAATTGATCCATGATCGGACCTAGCTCTTCTCCGCCCAATATACGTTTGGCGATATTTTCAGGTAATGGCAGTCGAGCTCCTCCGCCTATTCCCTCCCGTCCTATCTCATCCTCGGCAACAACCCAGCCTAACAACATCAATCCAGCCGGCTCAGGATTGACACCGCCCTCCAAGCCAATACCAAGGTTAGCACCAGTAGCTCTCCTAGCAGCTCTGGCTCGATTCCGTGCTCCTGCCAAACACTCCATATCGCTCATCGGCATCACTCTAACGCCAGAAGTTACATCGACGGACAACAATTCAGCGGATGGCCAGATACTCTGGGTGACCGACCGAACTGCATTTACTTTAACCGGATTTGTTGAACCGATAGCAATTTTTGCAGGGCGCCAGATAATGTTGAGGTCGTTCAATGTCTATAGAAATAAGAAAAGAGTTGAGGGTTGCGGGTGGCCACAGAGATTTAGGTTCTCGTTAGGATAACTTTAACCGGGAACGAATTTTCTGATGTCTTCGTAGTCAATTTCATCACTTGAAGCCACAAAAGTCTCAAGAACCATCTGGGAGAGTTGAAAGAAAGCTTGAAGCTCGGCAATTCGCTGCAGTACATAGACTGCCAGCTCGCGTTCTTCAGGTGGTAGTTCGTCTTCGGCCGCTTTCAGCTTCTCAACGCTTTCCTCGAGTACTTGCAAGGCCAATTGGACTTCCCGCATTTCGCGACCACTAAGCACATTGCGAATCACGGTCCAAAGATCTGACTCGGCCGTGTAATATTTCTTGCGTTCCCCCCTGACCCAGACTTCCTTCGCCATTCCCCATCGCTCCAAAGAGCGCATATTCATGCTAACCGAGCCCTTGCTAATTCGCAGTCCCTCAGCCAGTTCATCTAAAGACAATGGTTCCGGGCTCAATAGCAAAGTGCCATAGAGACGGCCCATGACGTCGCTGAAGCCAAAGAATCCTGCCAGACGGCCGAGACCCGCTACAGTGCTATCTTGTACAGCTTCCAGATTCTCATGCATTGTTATCCCTGCTTTCAAAACGTTCTGAACGTAAAGAATAGCATAGGCTATGCTCATGGGCAAGTATCGGTTGTGATGACCACAATGAAAATTAATTTTTTGTTTAAAGGTCCCCACACAAAAATGAGTATTTGAACCAAGTTTGGGCAGGTTCCCCCACCACTATCATCTCGATGGGTTTTCTATCGTTTCACAAATCGATAGCTATTCGTCTGTCCGGAAACGAGATACGTCGGACTGGCCGGGTCCTCCTCCAGTTTCTTGCGCAGACGCCATATGTAAGAATGCACATAAAAGCTATTATTGACGGCGATTTCTCCCCAAACATACTTCAAGATCTGGTTGTAAGTCCTTTCCTTATCGGCGTGACGGATAAGATACGATAAAAGCCTGAACTCTGTGTAGCTAAGTTGAACCGGTTCCCCGCGGATCGCTACCTGCCTGTGAATAGGATCAATGGTCAGATAATCATCTTGATAAGGTGAAAGTGATGAACTTCGATTGTTTATGACCACCCTGCGTAAAGCGGCGGCAACCCGGTCGATCAGGAAATCACGATCGAAAGGCTTGGTCACGTAATCGTCAGCCCCGGCCCGTAGACCCCGAACGACATCCTCCTCCCTACTTAGGACGGTTAGCATGATCACCGGCACACTTGATATCTGACGGATCTGGCGACACGTCTCTAATCCATCCATACCCGGCATCATGATGTCAAGCAATATCAGGTCAGGCCGTTGCTCAACCAGCGCTTTTAGACCTTGCTTGCCGTCCGTAACCGTATAAACTTCTGCCCCAGCGCCCCCAAAAATTAGTTTGAGCAGATAGCACATTTGCGACTCGTCGTCAATGACCAACAGTCGCTTTCCATGGATCTCCTTTTTATACACTTTGTCCCTCTTTCCACTCATCGAGAAGCTGGCAATTGCGATGCATACCCACGATCTTATGGTAAAACAAAGCAGCCTATTACCTCGATTTATACGTCACTCTCGGATACTGCACGAATAACGCGGTACTCCAGTACCGTAATAACAGAGCAACGTGAAAACAATTTGATGCACCCTTTACATAATTGGTAGGCAAATGTAAATATATTTAGGTGTTGATCGTTATAAATTTGTGGAATCTTCTCGAAATTTTGCGGGGAACAGGGGGGCAAATCGTTCAACCAAGTGGCACTGAGGTTCTTAGAACAATTTTAAACGGCTACCTATAAATGATTCAGGGGCCCGTGTCCACCACCTAATTGCCAATGGATAGCTCCCCGAATGGCGGACAAAGTGAACTCGCGGGCTTGCCTGACTGCTTCTACCATGGATAAACCTTGAGCCAAAAAAGCACAAACCGCGGCCGATAATGTGTCGCCGCTGCCATGGGTATTAGGGCTGTCGACAAACGGAGATTGTAAAAGGCGTGCTTCTCGACCATCAAATAGCAGATCGACCACTTTGGAGCCTGATCGAGCGCCCTTCACCAATACCCAATGCGAACCCAAGGCATGGATACGCCTCGCAACTGTTTCCATTGTGGCCAGGCTTGTAACCGGCAAGTCAGTAAACAACGTCGCCTCGGCCAGGTTCGGCGTGACCAAGTCGGCCAGTGGCAACAGGTACTCGGCGTAAGCCGTTGCGACGCTCGCGGGAAACATGTTCTTGCCTTTGTGGTCGACAAGCACCGGATCAACCACAAGATAACATTGCACTTCACGCTTATATCGCTCCAAATCGATGGCTAAAGATTGAATGGTTTCGGCCCGCCCGATGAATCCGGTTTTAATGGAAGCCGCGCCATAATCGGCTAACACAGCTTTGATTTGGGCAGTCACGAATTCGGTTGGGATGGGATAAACGCTTTCAACACGTAGGCTGTTTTGGGCGGTAACGGCCGTAACCGCGCTCATGCCATAAACGCCCAAGGCGGTGAATGTTTTTAGATCTGCTTGTAAGCCGGCCGCTCCCCCGCTGTCCGACCCAGCGATGGTCAGGACTTTGACCGGCTCGCTACCTCTGGCGCTCGGCATATCTTGGCCTCTTCAATTTCCGCTACGTATCACCGAAAAGACACAATGGGCAGAAAGAATTATTGGTGTGGACGAGTTTATCCTTGTTTCACGTGGGATGATTATTCAAGGCTCTTCTGCTAAATAAACAGGACTTACATGTTCCTAATGATGGCATCGGCGAATTGAGAGGTGCTCAACTTGGTGGCCCCATCCATCTGGCGATGCAGGTCATAAGTGACGGTCTTAGCCTGGATCGTCCTGGTCATCGCCTCCGTCACCAAGTCGGCCGCCTCTTGCCAACCCATGTACTCCAACATCATCACACCACTGAGGATGAGGCTACCAGGATTGACTTTGTCCTGCCCCGCATATTTAGGTGCTGTTCCATGAGTGGCCTCAAACAAGGCCACCCCATCGCCGATATTGCCTCCTGGGGCCATACCCAACCCGCCAACCTGGGCTGCAGCTGCATCGCTCATATAGTCGCCATTAAGGTTTAGTGTGGCGATAACATCATATTCATCAGTTCGTGTTAATAACTGTTGCAACATATTATCGGCAATACGATCCTTGACGACGATTTTGCCAGGGGGTATTTCACCTCCGTACCGGTCCCACAGATCGGCCTCGGATATCGTCTGGTCGCCAAACTCCTCGGCCGCCAGCTCATACCCCCAATTTTTAAAGGCGCCCTCGGTGAACTTCATGATATTTCCCTTATGCACCAGCGTAACGCTACTCCGGCCCCGGTCGATGGCGTATTTTAGAGCCTGGCGCACAAGCCGCTTGGTGCCAAATTCTGTCACAGGTTTTATGCCAATCGCCGCATGCACGTTAATGCTTTTGCCCAGTTCCTCATTCATAAATTCAACCAGGCGCCGTGCTTCATCTGAATCGGCTGGCCATTCGATACCGGCATAAACGTCTTCTGTATTCTCCCGGAAAATGACGATCTTCATCTTCTCTGGATGGGCCATCGGGCTAGGCGTTCCGGCTATGTAACGAACCGGACGGACACACGCATAAAGGTCAAGCACTTGGCGCAAAGTCACGTTCAGGCTGCGAAAACCTCCGCCGATGGGCGTCGTCAGAGGACCTTTGATGCCAACCACGAATTCGCGCATGGCGTCGAAAGTCTCGCCAGGCATATATGTCCCGTAAAGCTCATTGGCCTTTTCGCCGGCAAAGATCTCCATCCAGGCGATCTTACGCTTACCCCCGTAGGATTTTTCTACGGCCGCATCCCAAACCCTCATGGATGCCGGGGTGATGTCAATCCCAATTCCATCGCCCATAATGTAGGCCACGATGGGATTATCGGGCACATTTAACTTTCCCTCAGTAAAAGTAATCTTCTCTCCAGCAGGTACTTGAATATTTATAAAAGACATATCGGGCGCATCTCCTATAGCGTTTATATTTGCATCGGCTCCAGCGATTCCTTAAGCCAAGATAATGAGCTCTGGCGATCGCTTCATGATCGATCTTCCACAGCAAAAATGTACAATGGGCTGCTCAATCTGTCAAAAGAAAATGGTTGAATATTCAAGCACCCAAATACAAATTGCCAACGCCATCGAGCATGAATAGTAAGAAATTCCTAGGATAAATTCAGATAATTAGTCGAGTCTCTAGGAGGTCATCGTCGTTTGGTTAAAGTTGCCATGTATGTTACTCGAGGGTAGGATTGATAAATACATGAAAAGTCCGCCGGATAATTTCCGGTCTCTCTGCGCAGCTCTGGGGATAGCTGTGATCGACCAGTTCCAAGTTTTGCTATCGCAAACAAGGAGAAACAGATGCCTCGTGTCCTGATAGTTGATGATGATCCTGGCATATTAAAGCTCGTCCAGCGAGCTTTAAGGCCAAAGGGTTATGAGGTTTTTACGGCCACAACAGGTACGGAAGGCCTTAACCAGGTTCAAGCCGAAGTGCCAGACATCATCGTGCTAGATAAGATGATGCCTGATATCGACGGCTTTGAAATTGCCCGTCGCTTAAGACGAGAACCCGCCTTCGCTCATATTCCCATTGTCATCCTCACCGGGGCTTCTGAACTGGGGGACAAATTGGACGCTTTCAATGCTGGGGCAGATGATTTTTTAACCAAACCATTCGAAGTAGACGAGTTGGCCGCCCGGCTAGCCGCCCTTCTGCGCCGTGCTGAAGCCTTCAAAGCGGCTAAGACACAAACCTTGAAGACTGTCGACGACGCTCGCATGATCGCCGTCCACAGCTTGCGTGGCGGCATCGGATGTTCTACTATGTCGGTTAACCTGGCTTATGGTCTTGCCAGCTTGTGGCAAACACCCGTGCTTTTGATGGATATGGTGATGGCGGCCGGACAGGTTGCGGTCATGTTGAATGAACCCATCCGGCGCTCCTGGAGCGACCTGACCACATATGAAGAAGGAGCCTACGACTTAGATGCCTTAGAAGGTATCATGAACCGGCACGAAAGTGGATTGCACTTTATTGCCGCGCCAAAAGACCCGATTGATGCTGAAGAGGTCGGCAACGATCTTCTTAAGAGGGCAGTGGTCATGCTTAAACCTCGGTACGAATATATGCTTGCCGACCTACCCCACGACTTCAGTAACATTACACTAGATACTCTGGAAGCTGCCGACACGATTTTGCTTCTGTTAGCCCCTGATTTGGTTTCTATTCGAGCCGCCTCGGTGACCCTAAGCACGTACGAAGAACTGGGTTTTGATAATGAAAAGATCAAATTGATCTTAAATACACCATTAGCCTACAGTACGCTATCGGCTAAACAGATCGAGGAAGCACTCCACCATCCAATCTCGTTGATTCTGCCCTATTCGCCAAAACGTTTTGTTAGCGCAATCAATAGTGGCATACCGTTGTTGCAAAGCTATCCTGAAGATCCGGTATCTGTTCAGATTGAAGATTTTGCCTTTCGTTTGAGTAAGGAATCGCACCAGTTAATCCCCCCACCTTCCCCCAGTGAAGCCTGGTTGCGGGTAAATACACGATTGGAATTATTCAGCGCTACTAAACGAAAAGAAAAACGGGGGATATTTAGCCTCAGTCGGAATTAGCATCATTAATTAAGGCATTATCGGGATTGACATCATAACCGGTATTGGCGATGGGGAGGAGAAGGCAGTTGTCAGTGGGTCAAGCGAATTTTCGGGGATCGGCGATGTCTCTGGCAACAGATGCTCAGGGCTCATATCTAAGGTTTAATTTTCGTTCGTAGAAGAGAGTTCGGCAAGGTTTAACGGCGGCTGAAGTATATCATTACTCACCTGCACGGCCGTATATTCTATTCCTGGCGGGCCAGTAACAATCATGTCTGAACCCGCAGGAACAAACCCCAGATTGGGGGCGGCACGGCAAGGATCCGAGCGTAGATTGATGCCTAACGGTCCGCTAATAGCCGTTTGCCCAAGCAAGGTTAGCTCATCTGTATAAGCCCAACCATTGGTGAATCTAGCGGTAGGAACCGGTAAGGGCGTAAATAGCGGGGGTTCGGTCGGTAAAGGTTCAGGCGGCAATACTTCTGGGTGCGGGGTCGTCTTGGTGATCAAGTCGTCTGCGTGAACCAAAATTGGCGTGTACCCGCATTTTTCCCGGCCGACGACGGAGACATCGACCAAGCCAAAGACAACGCCGACCACGCGACCATCTTGTGCTGGCCGGTCTCGTAGCGTTAGACCTGATATAACTACTCTCATCTGGTCACGATCATCTTTTAAGCTATCGGACCACGCCCAACCCTGATAATAATCTGCCGGTATCGGAGTGGGCTCTTTCGTCGTAACTAAGGGTTTAGGCGAGGCAACGGCGATAGCGGATTTATTTATCGTAATAGAAAAGGGTCGATGGGACTTTGTAGATTGAGAGACATCCGGTGTTGGCGTGACGACGACAACATATACTTGAACAGAGGTCTGGGTTGGCAAAGCTGAAGGAGTCGGCATAGGGGTTGCCGTGTCGGCCGGCATCTGAATAATTGAATCATTAGGATCCGGGCGTTCACAGCCAAAAAGTAATCCGAGAGAAATCAAGATAAACCCAAATAGGAAGATTGATTTAGGGGTATAAAGGGATGACATCCGGTAAACCAGTCGCCTAATCAGCAGGTTATCAAGCGCTCTTCCTCGATGCCTTTCGCCGCCGGTATTTTCTGTCAACAATTTACTTAAGTGCTGTTCCATCATGCAGAAGAATTAACTTAAATCATAACCAAGGGAGTTCAAGTGTCTACTTAAGTCTTATTGCCGCCAAGATGACGGTAGTCCTAAAAACATTTCTATACATAAAAATTAAGGCAATTCAGGCAAGGTGTCCATACCGGCATTGATGGCTATTTTGGCCATCATCACTTGAAGTTCTCCTTCTAATTCGACCGCCGTGGATGGCCGTTCATATTTCTCTAAGAGTTGTTCGACCTGCTTCTTCGCCCTACCATATGTGTCCGGTTGACCTTCTTCCTGCCAAGTTCTCAAGCTGGAACGATCGATGACCGGAGATGATAAATGCTGTTCTGTTGCGAATAACTGGCGCGTGATCTTTTGTCTCAAGAAATCTGCTCTAAAATCGATTCCGACAAACAACTCCGTGGCTAGCGTATCGGTGCGTACTTGTACGCCTTCAAGCAGGCGCTTTGCCATCGCAATGGCTTCGGCGTCGACAACCAACTTTTCTGCACTTTGACAGGCGAGGAAATCGAGCATGCCGGCCCCTGAAATCATATTGATGCCAGCCATAGCACCTAAAAGAGCAGTTATGCCGCTCTCCAGACCGGCCTGGGCATCGACGATCTTGGCATCGCTCGCCCCTAGATATCCATGAGTGGGCAAGCCCAATGATTTACCAATCTGGGCGTTACAGACTTCAAGCATAGCCGTTTCAATGGCACCCATAGGTGTCGTTCCGTGCCTCATTTCAAAGACAGCAGGTGCACCACCCCAAACGATAGGCGAACCCGGCCTGGCCAATTGGTGAATGGTGATGCCGCTAATTGTCTCGGCTGCATGCTGGACCACCGACCCTAACAAGGTCACAGGTGCAGCTGCACCGGCAAGAGGCATTGAGACGATCTCGGCTGGCACACCCGCTTTGGCTAAGTCGATCAAATTTTGTGCCCCGAACTCAGTCCAGGTGAGCGGTGGGGAAGGACACACGTCGAAAATAGCCAGAGGCCTTTGGGCCAAGGCTTCCCGGCCGCCGGCGACGAGGGCTAACATGTCAAACATCAAGCTGGTCGTATCGACCGAGAATGAGCCAGTCACGATGGGTTTAGCCGAGAAGAGGAGCACCAGATACAATCGGTAAATATCCCCGATGGTTTTTGGTACTTCCGCACAGACGACGGCCGTCGACTGAGCATCATACTGGGGCAGCATCTCGGCGACTTGAATCAGCTGCACCAGATCGTGGGTATACGCCGGCCGGTGTTTGTTTGTCTCAGAATCAAGGACGTTAATCCCAGACGATCCGGGATCAAAGTGAACGGCATCCCCCCCATATTGCACGACTTGTTTTCCTATCCTGTCGTAGAGATGGAAAAGGTCTGGTACGGTCGAAAGAGCCTCCCGGGCAACGCTCTCTGGAATGTGGGCTATCTGATTGACCGGGTCAATTATGGCTCCAGCTTCGGCCAGAAGTTCTCTGGCTTCGGAAGCGAGAACCTTGACGCCAGGGGAGTCAAGTAACTGGAAGGCTTCGTCAAGGACCTGCGCAACCAATTTAGCCGGTAAAAGCTCAAATCTATTTTGCATGGGCGAACTTCAATTTATGCCAGTTCAACCGATGAGATGATCTTCTGTAGTTCGGCCGATAGATGGCGATCTAATGTTTCTGGTTGGTGAGTTTCGAGAATTCGTTTCGCCTCTTCTGTCGCCCAGTCTACGGCGCCATCCTGCTTTTCCGCCCACTCGCTATATGGACGACGATCCATGTACTTAGGCAACCATAGTTCTCGCATGTGTTTTCGAGTGTGCTTTTGACCCAGAAAATGGTTGCCCGGACCAACAGCATCGACCACCTCCAAAGCTAGCGTTTCGTCGGTTATCTCAATGCCGTGCATCATATGCCTGACCAGATCAAAGATCTCGCAATCCATAAGCATTTGAGCGTAAGACCATATCCGGCTACCATTCAAGAGGCCGACGCCTAATAACATATCTGACATGGCAATAGAAGCCATAAACGTCGACATGATATTGTCAATGCCGGCCTGCCAGTTTGGTTCTTTGGCACCGGTCGCGAAAGAACCCATCGATAGAGGCACATTGTAATAATCGGCCAGGGAATTAGTGGCAGCTCCAAAAAGAAAATCCTCAGGACCGCCGCCAGTATAAGCTCCACTCCGGATGTCTGTGGCAGTTTGAGCAGCTGCATAAAAAACAGGTGCCCCGGGAAATGCCAATTGGATGAGGGCCAGGGCGCTGATCACTTCTGCGTTGCCCACCACTAAATTGCCAGCCAAGGTTGCAGGAGCGGTAGAGGCGCTTGAGGTCATGGTCATGAAACCGACCGGCAATCCAGCTTCGGCCGCGATTAAGGCTGCTTCCAGGCTCCCGCCATCCTGGCCAAGGGGCGGCAAGGTGCATTGCATGATGGAGAGTACCGGCCGATGGCGTAAAATCTCACGATCCCCGGCAATGGCAACGGCCATCTCAACGGCTGCCCGTGCTTCAGCTTCGGTGTATATGCTTTCTGTTTGTACGTGTTTGGTCGAATTCTCCCACGTGACACGGAGTTCATGCAGGCTGCGAGTTTCGGCCGGATAATCCTGGGCCGAAACGGCGATCCAATGAAACGCTACTTCGTCGAGATAATCGGCAACTCTGGCAATATCAGCCTGATCTTGCAAACAAGAAGGCCGCCTTTGGCCATCATACAGGTCGATTACTTGGACGCCACAGCCATCAGTACCTACATAAACATGGTTACCATCCAGTGGCAAGTCCTGAGCCTGGTCACGAGCGGCCAATGTGTAAATAGGAGGAGCCTGTTCAAGTGCTCCTTCAATGAGATGGCCTGGGACCTTGACGATTTGTGTGTTCCGGTCCACTTTAGCGCCGTGCGCTTCCCAGATATCCAGAGCTTTGGGAGATGGAAATCGAACGCCTGTACGTTCGATCACTTCCAGAGTGGCTGTATGCAGGCGCGCCAAGTCTTTTTGGCCCAATAGATTCAGGCTTAAGCCGGGGTTGCTGACCGATTTGATTTCACTGGCCATCTAAGGATTTCCTCCACCACGAAGCTTTTTCTTGGTCCAGTTAATTGTGGTTTACTTGGCTCTTTGTTCTCGAGGGATCTTCATCTTGGCTTTATCTACTGTTTGGCTGCTCAGCATGAAGTTTCGGCCGATGCGTTGAATTTCAACGAATTCCTCTTCAGAGAAAAAACCATCAGCATTCGCTACTGCAAAAAGAAGATCCAGAAACTGAGCCCGATCGCTGGCGGTCGTCATATCGATGAACTCGCGAGTCAGCCGCA
>Ga0209536_100003725_pt1 | contig 24358 bp, 21 predicted proteins | sample DeeMarSeWOR28_12_FD_187461 | JGI IMG/M metagenome (GOLD analysis project Ga0209536, IMG submission 187461) | Marine sediment microbial communities from White Oak River estuary, North Carolina - WOR-2-8_12 (SPAdes) (version 2) | ecosystem: Environmental > Aquatic > Marine > Intertidal zone >...
AAGTACTTGACTGCAAAATCGGTCTGTTCAACCTCTAGAAACCTCTTTGCAGCCTTCTCATATTCGACACTGGCATATTCAGGATACCCATCCTCTATCTCAATGAGTGCCTTTTCGATGTGCTTCTTGGCTTTCTTGACCGGGTCAGATTTCATGAACTTGAACATTTGACTAAGCCTCTACTCTAGACTCATTGGGACTATTTGTCCGCTATATCGGTTTCGGCGGACAAGTGGAAACAGTTTTGACAGGGGGAATATGAGTGACACACACATGGTGAATTCGCTTGGATAGATACCCACCTTATTGGACGGACCCAACAGAAGGATCGTTTGATGTCTTCATTGAAGATGTCAAGATGGATGGTGAGAAGTATCAAGTCATTCTGAGAGAAGATGTGATTAGACCGGCAGGTGGGGGTCAAGCGGGCGATCGAGGAATTCTCAGAGTGAAAGATAGAGCAGTTTCCATTGAAGATACAATCATTGAATCTGGGAGGACTACATTGATTGTAGAAAGTCAACTCTCGAAAGAGAGTGAGGCTAGTCTTGAGATTGACATGGCCTGGCGAAGGGCTATGATGCGAAACCACACCTCTGAGCATCTCTTTGTATCCATTATGAAGAAGCGGTACCCAGATCTTGAAGTGGGAGACCTGTGGATTGATGGTGAACACGGTACGGTGGAACTTCTGAACATCCAAGCCTCATTCGAAAATATCTTTGCTGCTGAGAGCGAGGTTCAAGCCTTCATTGATAGTTCGGTTGTAGTCAAGACAGAATTTGTTGAAGCTGATAAGATTGACCCTGTAACTAGAGCCCGTGAAGGCGTGACATCAAAGCATGATGTGTTGAGGGTTGTGAGGGTCGGTGACCTAGACAGCTCAGCCTGCTCAGGGATTCATGTTGGGTCAACAGACCAGATCGATTTCTTCAAAGTGATTGATGTGAAGCACGAGGATGCGGGGACGAGAATAGAGTTCGTTTCCGGAGAGAGAGCAATCAGAGAAACAAAGGAAGTGTACAATAGCGTACTCCAGAGAAAGTCCACATATCCATTCGAGATGGAACAGGTTGGTGCAGTTCTGGATGGCGCAAAGACAGCAACTGATGATAGACCAAAGCTGATAGAGAGGATTGGGAAGCTGATCTCATCAGGTGTTAGTGCGGAGAGGGTTGGGGATGTTCTGTTTAGACACGAGTATCTCCCTGGGTTTACATCAAAGGACCTCAAGAACCTCGCGAATAGTCTTGCCTTCGAGGAGAACTCGGTCTTGTTTTTATTCTCTCCAGGTCAGAAAGCACAGGTCATCTTTCGAACATACAGCACAGCACATGATGCTGCTTACTACATCTCTGAGGCAGTGAAGAAGTACGGAGGAAGAGGAGGAGGCAGCAAAGAGAACTTCACTGGTGGCTTCACAGATGCTGCTGATTCAGACGAGCTCTACAAGATGCTAGTTTCAGCAGTGAAAGAGACCTTGAATCAGTAGGTTGTATTCTCCCAATATATCTGAAATACAGACATCGTGTCTCTTCCTGCACTGGCATAGATCTCAGGGGGGATGTGGACAGTATACAGCATTTCAACTGCGTCATAGGGAAGATGATATTGCCACCATATGAATAGCTCGTCGAAGAACACGAAGTAATTACATCCTTGCTCCCGCAGGTAACTCAGGGTCTCTCGAGCTGTCATATTGCCATGGATGATGTCCGGACTCAGGAGACCAGCTATGTCAATCATTCTCCTTCCAGATATGTAACGGATTGCACCTGCATCATGAGTTGCGAATATTGCATCCTCGGGTGTGTTTTCAGCCATCCAAGTTCCCAGTCCAACATGCATGTCATTAATTGTACGGACTGACTTGGTGAAATATGTGGCTTGATTCAGATATGTGGGAATTAGTGGAACCACAAGAAGAAGAATGACCATGACTACAGACAGGTGTCTTGTTTCCGGGATGTCCTTCAGATCCATTATCGTCACAAAGAGAACTCTAAACAGCCACGCAGTAAACACTATGGATGCTATCAGAAACAGATTGAATATTGGAACGAGATATCTCGCATTGTTAATCAGTGACGCATAAGGAGTTGACAAACGATAGAGAATGGTCAATGACAATGCCAGGACCCAGGGGAATGGTTTTCCTTTTAGTATCAGATATGCCCCCGCAACAAACCCGAAGAGTAGAAAGTTCATCTCCAAAATGAAGATATTCCACCACGTATCCCACGCCTCCCATTCTGTTGCAGTCGGGGGGTGAACTTTAGCATAGAAGGTATCAGGAAGTGGATGTCCAGTTACATTTAGACAGTGGAGAATCCAGGGTGAAACAATGACAAGAGCGATTAATCCAGATACAATGAGAGATAGTATTCTACCTCTGTCAACCTGACGTTTGTAACCAAGCATAAGAAACCGTAAAGGGATTAGAAGGACTGCAATAAGCACTCCTTCAGGTCTGGAGAGATACGCTATTCCTGCGACAACGCCAAGCGCATAGTCAGACATCTTATCTTCTCTGTCGAGAAAGTAGATGGCAACCAACAAAATCAACATGAAAAGAGGGGTCTCCATTCCAGAAAGCATGAGCCACGTGTTTCGGGGAAGAATCACGAAGCCAATAATCCCCACAACCCCCCAGACAATATGGTCTGTGTACGAATGGATGATGTATCCTACAAGGAACGAACATGCAATGAAGAAGGCCCATGATATGATTAGGACCCCCCAAACAACAGAGATTGGATCTGAGGCGAATAGGAAAATCGGGGACAGAACCACTGACCAGAGTGGACTTGTCGATCCTGTGCTTGGATAACCTGGAGAATATTCCCACGGAGTCCCTTCGAAGATGGTTCGTGCAAACTGTAGGTGAATCCACGAGTCATCTAATGTGAATCCAGGATCACCAAGTCCCAGCATTGTGAAGACATAGATCAAGCAGGAAACAGTGGTAACAATTGATGCTGTTAGGAAGAGAATGACAGGATTCGGATTTGTGGCAATCCAATTTTTGAAACCAATATAGCCGATCCTTGTTGGCTTCTCTTCGAATTCAGTACCAGGAGTTTCGTTCACGGTCTCCCACCATAGCTGTAAGACGCCTATCTCGCTCGAACTATATGTCTTTCGAGGGAAGAATACTTTCAGGCATCTCCCTCACCTGTCTCACAATCCATTCGAGAGGTAAAGAACAGTGGAGAATTGACTTAGCAGATGAGCTTCCACTAAGCTTGGGTCCACCTTATTCGGGGGTACGGCAATGGCAATTGGCCACGTTCGAACGACGCAGATGCAACTTGGACACGCAGCCAATCTTAGGCACGTGACCGCTTATAGTCCACCCGGAATCACTGTTGAGGCAGCTAAATATCCTATGATGACGGCTGGTATCCTAGCTTCAACAGATGCGCAAGAATACCTCTCTATCTATGATCATCCGGAATCTTGGTGTGGTCTTAATCGAGAAACCATCTTGGCAATGAGACGTGAACTCTACAGATTCACTGTCCCTATCAATGCGCGAGCAATGGAAGCCTCAGACTTTATCGAGGTCCTGCAGACGATAGCTCTTTCTGTAAGTCCAGTGGCCATCGAGGTGGAAACCGCCAGCCTACCCCCACGGGGACTTTATCCTCTAGGAGGTCAGCTTCCAGCCAGTCCTGTTGTTGAGATGCAGAGTGTCGAGATCATATCAGAGCCTGAAATAAGCAAGGTTGCTGAGAACATCACTCAGCAAGATATCCCAGCCTCTGAGTCAGCATGGAAACTCCTAGATTATGATTATTCTCTTGATCAAGTTGCACGACTCATGTCAGTTGGTCTTCTTGGACGAACTGATAGTAGACGACTTGTCCCGACTCGTGGTGCCTACAAGGCAGTGATTGATGGCTATGTCAATCGGAGTCTAATCGAACTTGCTGAAAAACCTGTATCCCCGAGCTTCAGCATACATTCAACTGAACTCCTTGATGAAAACTTCACAGTCCTCATTCAACCTGGAGAGCCAAAAGTGGACTATCTCAGGATAGAGCGGACTGAGAGTGGTCTTGAGAGAGGAGCAAGCTTTGAGCGGCTGAAGAATGCCACTACAGATCCGAAGACAGCAGTCTTCGGAGACCATGCCAGGTTCTCATCCTATCGACATCTTGTCAAGACAATGGCAAAGGCCCACATCACGATATTTCATTTTACGAGGAACAACAAGAACAGCATACTCGGTCCCTGGGTTGTCAGGGCTGGTGTCGAAGCGGCACTTGAAACGAATTCGATAGAATTGGACACTAGAGAGAATGCGGTCATGGTTCTCGAATCCATCCTCACTCCAAGCTTGCCAGTCTGGACAGAGGAGGATCCATTGTTAGACAACTTCAGTGGTTCATATATGACAATGGAGCAGAGCTCTCCACTCACTAGACTTGGTTGAAAAAGAAAAGAAAGGGCGTGTAGGTTGCCCTACACTGCCTCTTTGGCTTCCTTGCGAGAAGCTCCTTTATACATTAAGACTAAACCAAGGACCAATAGCAGCCCGCCTGACACCAGACCACCACCTGCGAGGATTGGACCTAAACTGAGTAGGTCAAGTGCAAGTGCTATCAGCCCTGCACCCATCAGGAGCATGATGAGACCAACACCAATCCCAGCGGCTCTGAAAGCCATAGAGCGGGGATATTTGCTCTCAATGACATACCCAGTTGGTGCGGAAACTGAGGCGATGTACTTGCGGTTTCCATATCGATATTCCAGTTCCCAAACAGGTACATGAATGAGAAATGTCTCACCCACCTCTAACTTGTCCTCCCTAGATTCGATCTTGTCGACTTCCTGAAGGACAAGATTTGTCTGTCTGTCTTTGGCCATCTGCTCAGCCATACTCTTTGCCTGTTCTTGGGTCATGGTACTGTGCAGTACCTTTCCATCGAACTCTTCAGCATGTGCATGACTGAAATATTCCTTAGCTCGAGTCGGGATTGGCTGACCGCGAATATCTGGGTCAATATCTTTCACAGCAGCTATGTTAATCTCATGTCTTCTTGTGAACCGACCTGATTCGGGTTTCCAGAAGTACTCGATTCTCTTGTAGGCACCCCTCCGTTGGGGCCACTCATTGTGGAAATGAGCATCTTTTCCGAGACCTCTGTAAGTTGTGTCGGCATCGACCCTGCTAATCCAGAACGGATACCAAATCTGTTCAGCTTTCACGAACTTTGCTTTAACATTGAGGTCCTCAGGAGCTCCGAGTTGTTTCGAAATCCAGTCGATTAGGGTCGTCTGGCTCTCATATTGGTCAAAGTGTACACGAATCATGTAGTGATCGGTGAACTTGGCGCCATCAGTCGTCTGAGCTGTACCACAGTATGGACAGACCAGCAGAAGGTCACCAGGACCAGTTTGAAAATCTGCATCGCAGAACGCACATCTAGCCATGATATCACCCCTTCTTAGTTCGCTGGGTCATTATGAGCACTCGGAAGCCAGCGAAAGTCATTATTATTCCAAGGATCATAGCTGCGAGTCCAACGATGATTTGCATGGTATCTGCCTCTGGAACAGCATTGATTCCCATGCTAGTACCCATGAAGAACTCACCACCTACTCCAGACACTATGAGTCCGATGATCCCCAAGAAGGTCCACATGATTCTCTGACCCATTGTGATAGGAATTTCTCCCTGTACAACTCTGCCAGTGTGACCATCGATAGCAGCCTTGTACAAATCTCCCTGAAACTTGTATCTAATCAGGGAGAACGGAGCCTGTAGGTATGTAGTACCCCTCACACTTGTGGAGGTCCTACAATCAAATAGCTCGGCAAGACCACTTGCAGCCTGAGCCCTGTGTCGGTCAGCTACTCTGCTGTGCACAGCCAGTTCGAACTCTTCCTGTCCGATCTCAGCATTCAACATGGTCGGTTCAAGATCCTTTATCTTTTCAAAATCGTACGGAACGGTTTCAGTGAGCTTGATTGTGTCTAAATATCCCTCAAGCCCATAGAACCTAGCACCTTTCCGAGCCAAGAATGGTTCGTCCGAGTCAGTATGAATCTCATCCTGAACTGGGACATAACCCGTCTCATAGTCAGTGTAAGTTTCGGTTCTGCTGTTTCCATCAGAGTCCCGAACCGTTCTAGTTTTTTGTACTGGTACCTGGACTGTCTTGTATCCTTTGTAGTATGAGTCAGCCTTCACCTTGGCTGTCCATACCGGCACATAGATCAGACGATTCTCAACCACCTGTGCTTTCTTGACTAGGGAACTGTTCATCCCCTTATTCTTGTCAAGAAAGTCACGGAATCCCTCAGATCGAGCATCAGCGTCGACTGCGGTCTCCATCAAGTGGTCCCCTATCGCCTTGCCTTCGATCGTGGTTGTAACACCACAATAAGTGCATGTGATAACAACGTCGTCGGGTCCAGTCTTTACATTGCCGTTGCAGACTGTACACTTGAATACGTCTGCGGCTTGTGTCTCAGAACCCATTGTATCAAACTCTCCGGAGTCTGTATCTGAGGGCAATTCGCCTTCTAGGCATTTAAGAGTTCGTCACATGGCTACTCATTCACAAAATGAGAGATGGGAGCAAAACATGGGTGATGTATGCTGACCCACCATTCTATTGCATAGAATATTGCCAAGTTTCTCTTCTTAGTTCTATGAAGAACAGAACCATTGCCAAAATCATGAAAGAATACTCAACTGCAAATCCAGCTGAATATTGAATGAGATAATCCAATACACCTGATGCAATCCCACCTACGACAAACACATTGAGAATAAAGTAGACGATTGGTTGCAGAATATTCAGAATGATGATCAAGTACAGTAGCTTGGGTCTACTGATGTTCTGTCTTGTCGTGGAAAGTATGAGTCCTGATATCAGTGCGATTGATACAGAAAATCCTATGTAAATGTAATAGGCTTCTTCGTAAATAGATAATATGGATAACACTTGCCACAGATTGAATGAATACGGCCATAACATAACAAAGACAAGCAACAGGCCAAACCTACCTCCATTCCTGTCAATTATCCCATAGAATCCTGTTGCAGTTAGCATAGCAGGATAGAAGTAAAGTGAGCCAATAGTATTCATCAGGGCTATTATTGGCTCTCGCCCCATCCAGTCTGTAGGATCAAGATTGTAGAGTCTTATGTATTCCAGATATATTCCTGTGTGTATCAGATTGATAATTAACAAGACTAGGAAACCAATGATTCCCAATATCAGAAACACATTGACAGTTCGCCGATCTGTCTTTCCAGCCACTTGAGAAGGAGTTGTTATTTCTTCGAATACCACATTCCCACCCCGCTGTATAGGTGAGAAAAAGATCGGAAAGAAAAGTATTCTGGTCCACTACTCCTGTGAGATCTCAGCCTAATGATGCCATTTCCTTCTTGCCAACTTCAGAATACCAAGTACGTCTGCAGCTTCACTCTTTAGGTCTGGATGCCAGTTCTCTATATCTCTCACATGGTCCCTACCTGCTTTCTCAATAACGAATCTCTCGAATATTTCCAAGTTGTGTTGATCGAGCTCTGCAGCCTTCATAGCATCTCTTCCAGATGGATATCCGCCCTTAGGAGTTTCAGACATCGCATTTACATACCAGAAATCTCTGATGATTTTCACTGCAACAACGCGAGCTGGGAGATTTGGCATGTTTTCCACAAACAGTACAGTATCTCCTGACTGAATTTCAGATTCACTTGCTCTTGGTTCACCATCAATGTTGAAGATTTTCTCATGGAAATCAAAAAGGACCTTCTTTGCTGCTTGTCTGAGAATTTCTAGAGGGGCGTCTACAATAATGCCTTCATCTTGCAATAGCTCATCTTTGATTTCTTTACCAGTCATGATAATTCCAAGGGGAGAATCTTACAGTTTAATCTTTGTACTTGTACGAGATGACCTCTCATCTTGATAGAAGCGGAGCTAGAACGTCTACCTGCGAACGTCTTCTCTCAACCTATCAGCTGAAAACTCGTGCACACGGTCTACGACGTCCTCTCGAGCGGCTTGATGCTTCTCAAGGAACTCCATCATCATAGGAGCAAGTATCTGCTTGCACTCTCCGCAGAGAATCTCTCCACCGCGACACTTTGTTTCGATATCAGCCAAGTCCTTGTCGTCAGGTATGAAGATGAACATGTAATACTTGAAGACACTACAGATGTCTGGATTTGCTCCGAGTTTCCTCTGTTCCTCAACGGTGGTCCGGCCTCCTGTAAATGCTGCCATGACCTTCTTCTTTGCCATTTTGGGAGTGTCCGTTGTAAAAACAGCAGACATTGGGTCTGAGGAGGACATCTTCCCACCCTCTTTCAAACCCGGAACAAAAACACATTGAATTGCCGCTGGTTTGTAGTATCCCATCCTCTCAGCAACATCTCGAGTTATTCGCCAAAACGGATCTTGGTCAATTGCTGAAGGTATGATGCATGGAGTTTTCTTTCCATAAATCCATGAATGCACGAAGGCAGGGGCAGCCTGAATAGCTGGATGCCAGGTTGAACCTATGTTCGTGCTATTGTTGAAACCAAATACAGCCTTCACAGTAGAAAAGGTCACCTTCTTTGCGACCTCTGCTGCTATCTCGTATAACAGATCGATGTGTTCGATATCCTGAATGACGTAGGTGTTCTCTGGCTCGAACCCGAGTGCGAGGAGGTCCAGAGTGTTGTCGTAGGTATACTTCCTGACATCATCTAGACTGAGATGAGGTTCGAAGAAGTACTTCTCATCATTCGTCATTTGGAAGTAAAGAGGGACATCAAACTTGTCCTGCATCCATTTGGTGAATTGCCACGGAACCAGATGACCGATATGAGTTATACCACTGGGACCTCTACCAGTGTAGAGAACGAATTTGTTTCCCTTCTCAAACTCGTCAAGAATCCAACCAAGGTCTCGGTGTGAGAAGAAAAGCTCACGTTCCAATAGTATGTTCTTCTCTTTTGTAATCTTATAGATTCGCTCCCGTAGCTGCTTGGTGATTCGCTCCGTACCGAACTTCTTAATGAGGCGATCATAGACTGACTTATCCATGATTCCGCTGACTTCCCAAGGAGTCACTACGAAGTCGTCCTTATCTTCACCCATTGGATGTACTTCCATCTAAGTTCCTTAGAAAGTCAAAATCCTATCTCGCAATTAAGGGTGATGGTGAGTGGTATAGACAGTGTTGGTTAAATCCTAGTATTCTCTGTAGATGAAACCAGCTGAGGAAGATGGTGCGAGGAAAGAAACGATTCAAAAAAGGCACTCCTAACAAAATATTACATATCATTAGACCATTCAATGAATTCTTGCAGTATGAAGCATCTGGCGGAATAGTCTTGCTTCTTTGTGTAGTGGTTGCTTTAGTCGTTACAAACTCGCCAATCGGTTACTGGTACTTGTCAATATGGGAAACATACATCGGAGTGACCGTGGGCTCTTTCAGTTTGACAAAACCACTTGTGTTCTGGATTAATGACTTGTTGATGGCAGTCTTCTTCTTTCTGATAGGTCTTGAAATTAAGCGCGAAGTGCTAATAGGGGAACTCAGTGAGCCTAGAGTTGCCCTTGCTCCAATAATTGCAGCTGCTGGAGGTATGATAGTCCCAGGGCTTCTGTTCCTATCTTTTAACCCTCTAGGTAGTCAAGGATCTGAAGCATGGGCCATTCCAATCGCAACTGATATTGCCGTTGCGTTAGGACTTCTTTCTATCTTTGGCTCCAAAGTTCCATCCTCTCTGAAGATCTTTCTTGCAACATTAGCCATCACAGATGACATTGGTGGTGTCTTGGTCATAGCCCTGTTCTATACAACAGAAATCTTTGTTATTCCACTTGCATTTGGCATCTGCTTCTTGTTGGTAATGGTGATTTTGAACCGTTTGGGAATAAGGAAACTCTTAGTATATGCTACAATAGGAATCTTCGTATGGCTGCAGTTCCTGTTCTCTGGAATTCATCCAACAGTTGCAGGCATACTAATCGCAATGGCAATACCAGCAACAACGAAAATAGACTATAATGAATTCATGAGTATCAGTTCTGGTTTGGTCAATAGGTACCAAGATGCGGCAAAAGAGGGAATAGATCATATTGATTTCAAGAGATTTCAGGAAACTTCAGACACACTAAGAATAGCATGCAGAGACGTTGAAACACCACTACAACTTGCAGAACATAGTTTAGCAAAATGGGTTGCGTTTGTCATAATACCAATCTTTGCCTTTGCAAATGCAGGCATCTTGATTTTTGAGCTCAGTATTGATGCAATCCTCAATCCAGTTTCACTGGGGGTGATAGTTGGTCTTGTAGTTGGTAAACCCTTAGGCATTATTAGTTTCTCATGGCTTTCTATAAGATTGGGAATAACCAAACTTCCTGAGGGTGTTGACTGGGATACTATGATAGGCGTTGCCTGCTTGGCTGGAATCGGATTTACGATATCTATGTTCATCTCATCTCTGGCACTAACAGGTACAACATTAGCTGGAGCGAAGGGTGCTATTTTACTTGCCTCTTTCATCTCAGGCTTCATAGGAGTGGCAATACTGAGAATATCTCTAAACAGACTGTATGAATCTACAAAACCATACATCAAAGCTGATTTGGGCCCCAGAAACATAATCCACAGTGATATATCCGAAGGCCATGTTGACAAAGAGTTACAATAAAAAGGAGAAATGCACAGGACTCATATCACTTGCTCTGCATATCAAAGGAGATTGCAAGATGCGTATTGAAGAGTATGAGTTCGAAGAAGAGAAGACGCTAGAAAACCTAGCAGATCTCCTCGTCGAAATAGCAGATCAAATACGAGCTGGAGAGAAACTCGAACTTCCAATGCCGACTTTGCGGGAAGGTGTGATTGTAGTTCCTCTCGGCGAACCTATTGAAACAGGAATCGAAGTTACAATTCGTCGTCACTTCATCCATGTAGATTTTGCATTGGCTTGGAGAAGAATAAAATCGGTGGAGGATAAGTGATGACTGAAGCCCTGGATAGAAACACCATCATGGGACATATGTCCAATATACTCGAAGTCCAAGAAAGAGTCAGTGAGTACATTCACAGACGACTCTGTGTGAACTGTGATGAGTTGGTTGATGAAGAATGGTTGAACAAACGAAAAGAAGCTTTCAAGCTAATACGAGGTTTGATTGACAAGTATACATTTTCCAAGAAGCTTCCACGAGATGATCTAGGTATATTGACTCAGTCAATAATATCACACCTTCTAAATATCCAGCATACTTTTCTCAGAATTCTTGTTCTGATTGATATTTTGCAGGATGAAAGTTTCAATGAAATCTTCATGGATTCTCTGTCAACTATATCATCCAAAGTGAATGAGATGATGACAGCTTTGAGAGAAATGGTCAATCAAAGAGCTAAGAATCTTCACGAGGCTGAAGAAACACTCGAGATATTGATTAAACTTGAAAGGGAGATTGACGAAGACAATATTGTCATTTGTCGTCAGATATCAGTAGCCACGGGGAGTGATTGCGATTTTGTTAGCTACATAATGCGGAAGATTGTGGCGGAATTGGAACACATTTCGGACTATGTGAAAGAATCTGCTGAGATAGTTGCGGAGATTTGATGTTACTTGATGCAAGGAGAAGAGCTATCAACATCAATTCTTGTATTGATAGCTGGTATCCTAATCATTGGAGTAGCTATAGCGAAAGCTGCGGAGCGATATCGTGTTCCACATCCGATTCCGTTAGTTTTGACAGGTTTAGCCATGGGTCGTGTTCTTATCACTCTCAATCCAGGAACGCCACTTTTTCAGATTGCAGGTTTTGATTTCATTGCCCAATTGACACTAGCAACGGTTCTTTTCTACGCTGGACTCACTTTGGATCTTAGGGAATTACGCCTATCAATTCAGAATGTGATACTACTTGCAACAGTGGGAGTTCTGGCAACAGCTCTGATTGGCGGATTTGCTATAGAGGCTTCTATGGCAGCAATCGGTATTCCAGTTGGGATTGCTGCATTTCTTATTGGTGCCATTCTTGCTCCAACTGATCCAGCAGCCCTCTTCTCAGTATTGGAATCAGGAGGAGTCAGAGTAAAGAGGAAGCTCTTTTCGATTCTAGAAGGAGAGGCTGTTTTCAATGATGCTACATCAGTAATTCTAGTAATCTTAGTCTTCGAGCCTATCGTTATAGCATCCTTAGCCAATTTGACTGGAGGTACAAACTGGGGACTAATTGCTGCTGAATTTTTAGCGAGCATGGGACTTGGTGTTCTTCTAGGATACATTGTTGCAAGAATCATAGGATGGGCAATTCCAAAAGCAGGAGATGAAACAAATGTTAGCATCCTAACCGCTACTACTCCATTCTTAGCTTATGGATTGGGAGAGCTCTTCACTGTATTTGCAATTCATCCAGGTGCTTTGGCTGCTGTGTTTGCAGGATTATTCATCGCAAATGCGAGAATGATAAACATTGCACCTTTACCACAGAGGTCGATGAGAGGAGTGATGAAGAATGTATCATTCTTCTTTGAAATCGTTGTTTTCATCTTATTAGGGTACACACTCAGCGTACCCCTTATTGAGGGAGACCCTTCAACTGAAACAATTGCCTTCATTATTGCGAATCCGAGTATCCTTGGACTGGGTCTCCTGACCGCAGGATTGGTCATTCTTGTAGCCCGACCTATCTCTGTCTTTATAGTCACAGCAGGGGATCGAAAAATGGGTCCAAAGGAACGATTCTTTCTGAGTTGGGCGGGAATAAAAGGAGTTGCCAGTGCAGCTCTTGCAGCTATAGCAGTAACTGTGATAATACACTACTCTTCCGAAAGCAGTTTTGTAACAGCTATCTCTAAAGTAGTTCCAACAATCTACGCCATAGTATTCATCGTTTTGCTTGTAAGCCTGATTGTCCAAGGTTTGTCAACTTCATTGCTGGCTAGCATACTGGGACTCACAGAAAAGGTCGATAGAGCAAAAGAAATCACTGTGCACAGAGATGCTACACGACAAGCTCTACTAAATCTGGTCGACAAATACACTGAAGGGAAAGTAGAAGCTCCAATATATAGCAGACTAAAGGCAGAATTGGAGGAGGAAATCTTCACACTTGAAGATGAACTAAGAAGAGTAGTTTCAGAAAAAAGAGCTAGAGTCCAAGAACTTGGAATTCGTGAGGACATTTTCAAAACCAAACTCGAATTCTATGAGAAACAGTTTGAATCTGGTATGATTTCTGAAGGAACATTTCAAGAGCTCAAGAGTGACTTAGAAGCTGAGATCGAAGAAGTAGCTAACAGGATAAGATTCCAAGAAGAGGGTATTACTCAGGAAGAGAATTCCTAGAAAAACCGCAGATATCGCTTCTTTTTTATTCGAGATGGAATTGGTCAGGTTGGCGAAAGAAGAATGACTAAGGAACGGGCAAAGGTTCAGGAAGACTATCTTGATTATAGCGAATGTTTGTTGACACTTGGAACAAATCCTGAAGGACTGAGTGAAGAAGAAGTCATTCTCAGACGAGAACAATTTGGCGAGAACAAACTCACACTAGAAAAGAGGGATAGTCCCGTTGTCATGTTTCTTAGACAATTCAAGTCACCCCTTGTCTATGTCCTTATCCTGGCAGCGGCGATTTCCCTCATTGGAAATCATGTTGAAGACACCATAGTTATTGGTATCATATTATTGATCAACTCGATAATCGGATTCATTCAAGAATGGAGAGCCGAGAAGACAATCGAATCAGTAAAGCAACTCATTGAAGAGAAATCTCTAGTAGTAAGAAACGGAGAAGAGCTTGAAATCAGGTCTTCAGAGATTGTACCCGGTGATTTGCTTCTTCTTAGGATTGGAGAAAGAGTACCGGCAGATGGACGTGTCATTTTCGAAAGAAACCTACATGTTGACGAAAGTCTGCTTACAGGAGAGAGTGTCCCAATCAAAAAAGACGTTGTATGTCTGGTGGAGAATCCACATTATTACGAGAAGACAAACCAAGTATTCGCAGGATCCTATGTTACGGAAGGCAAAGCAAGAGTATTGGTCGAGAAGACTGGAGATGACACTGTTCTGGGAGAGATCAATAGGGAACTCCAAGGAGTAAAGAAAGAGAAGACAACCGTCATGGTCAGATTGGAAAGATTAAGCATATTCTTCATCGCACTGGCTGCACTATTCCTTGTTCTAACACTAGTATTGGGTTTCTACAAGGACATTCCCAGTCAAGTAGGTATTGGTGAGTTCATTCTCTTTGCTCTTTCTGCACTGGTTTCCGCAATTCCTGAGGGACTCATTGCTGTCATTACAATAGTGTTGTCCGTTGGGGTATACAGACTTGCACGCAAGAAAGCAATCATTAGAAATCTTGGAGTCGTGGAAACACTTGGTCTGGTAAATGTCATTTGTTCTGATAAGACTGGAACCTTGACAAGAAATCAAATGATGGTCAGAAGAATCTTCACTCCTACTCATTATTATGAAGTGAGCGGATCTGGGTTCGATCCAAGAAATGGGAGCATCTTCAGAGAGGGTTGTGGACCACAAGGATGTCTTCGATCAGAGGAACTTCATGAGGAAATTGATTCTGAAGATTTTCCTGATTCTAGACAACCAATAAAGGGAGAAAGGCTCAACGATTTCCGAGACTTGGAAGAACTGCTTTCATACTTTGCTCTTTGCAACGATTCAGACCTCTATTCAGTGTGTCTAGATGAGGATGATGAAGTAAGAAAGTGCACAGGAGATGAACGTGATTGGCGTATTAGAGGCTCTCCGACCGAGGCGGCACTGCTCGTCAGTCTGGAAAAGGCGGGACTCCATAAATATGTGCTTGATGAAGCTTGGCCAAGAATCTCAGAGATACCATTCTCAAGTGATCGAAAGTACATGGCAACTCTACACAGACCTGGAAGAGGGATGAATCCAGATGAGCCAAACCTGTTGATCGTCAAAGGAGCTCCTGAAATTATAGAATCCTTTCTAATTCAGCCATCAAAAACCCTCGATGTTGTTAACGAGTTTGCATCACAAGGTCTTAGAGTGCTTGCATGCGCTACCAAGTATATACCACGGAACCATTCTTCGATTTCTGCAGATGATTTAGTGGGAATGGAGTTCGTAGGTCTATGTGGAATTAATGATCCTCCAAGAGAAGGTGTGGCAGAGTATATCGAGAAAAGTAATCGAGCAGGTATAGATGTCATAATGATAACTGGTGATAACGAATTCACTGCACAGGCAATAGGAAAAGAAGTCAGCATCTTCGACCCAGCACGAGGAGACATCACACTGAAAGGAGATGATATTGATTTACTAGATGAGGAGGGTCTTAAAACAACCCTTGAGAAAGGAGCAACCGTTCTCGCTAGAACGAATCCGTTTCACAAGCTGAGAGTTGTAAAAGCGCTACAAGAAACTGGAAAGATTGTTAGCATGACTGGCGATGGTGTCAATGATAGCCCAGCTCTTCGTCAGGCAAACGTAGGTATTGCTATGGGGGTCACAGGCACTGATATTGCGAAGGAAGCAGCTGATATTGTCCTACAGGATGAGCGCTTCGAAGCAGTTGTTGATGGAATTGAGGAAGGTCGCAATATTCTGAGTTCTCTGAAGAGAGTTGTACTCTTTCTGACCTCAACAAATCTTGCTGAGAGTTTCCTAATTCTATCCATCCTACTTCTATTCACTGGAGACTACCTAGTCCTCCTCCTACCTCTTCAGATTCTATGGGTCAATTTAGTAACAGATGGAATGTTAGATATTGCCCTTTCACTAGAACCAAAAGAAGCAGGATTGCTTGACCAAGGTCCAGGTTCATTGAGAGAGCGCGTTCTTTCTCGCCAGACACTAAGTAGAGCGATATTCTATGGCATTGTCATGGCTACAATGGTCCTAATCGTTTACTATCAAAATCTTGAGCTTATCACAGCTGCACAGACACAAGCTGAGTTGATAGCTGCACAGAACAAAGTGAGGACAATGATGTTTGTCACATTGATAGTAGTTCAGTGGTTCAGTGTTCAAAACTGTAGATCCCAGACCAAATCAATCCGCAAAATGGGAATATTCAGAAATCGATACATCCTGATCGTTTATCTCATTGATATAGTACTAGTAGGAATTCTCTTTCTGGTTCCTGCTCTGAGTGAGATATTCCGACTCATACCACTTAGTATCTTTGAGCTTCTTGAGATTGGGCTCTTAGGACTCTTCGTGTTAATTGCGGAGGAAATAAGAAAAGCTGTTGCAGCTAGAAGACTATCTTAGAAGGGGAGAAGTCCCATTATTTCACTCAATAATATGGTGGCTCGATAGATACGATGCAATTAGAGTATCTCATTCTCAATGTAGGAATCTTCATTGTAGGACTCTTTCTTCTCATCTATGGGTCAGATGTCTTTGTAGAATCTGCTTCTAAGTTGGCACTTCGAATGGGAGTTTCAGAGCTGTTCATTGGGTTGACGATTGTGGCAATTGGTACCTCTCTACCAGAGATTGTATCAAGCATCACTGCAGTGGTTGCAGATAAACCACAGCTTGCGTTTTCTAACATCATTGGAAGTACGATAGTAAATCTCACTCTGGTCATTGGAATTAGTGCAATTGCAAGTCCCCTAGCATCGAATGCTGTTGTTATTGATCGTGATGCCAAAGTAATGATCTTCAGCTTGGGCACTCTGGCAGTATTTGTCCTTGATCCTATTACTCCAGGAATGATAGTAATGTGGGAAGCATTTTTCCTACTTGTCCTATTCATCGCATATCTCTCATTTCTTTTCACAGGAAGAGAGGAATGTGAATCGTGCTATCAGTTTCGAGTCTTTGTGGACTATCTAATTCGATTCAAGTTCTTGACCTCTCTTCGAGGACAACTGGTTTCATCTCGAGGAAATGGAGAATCAGACGTAAAGGAAGAAGAGAGATCTATCCTCGAGAAACTGAAGAATCCATTTGCGATTATAATATCAGCGTTCGCAATCGTATTCGGAGCTCAGCTAGTCGTATCTGGAAGTGATTTTCTTACACTTTCTTTTGGCATTCAAGAAGGTGTTATTGGATTTGTCATCATTGCTATTGGAACCTCACTCCCTGAACTAACTGTATCAATAAATAGTGCAAAGAGAGGTTTTGGAAGGCTCTTAATTGGAAACGTGATTGGTAGTAATATCGTGAATATCACACTAGGTTTGGGGATTGTGTCTCTTTTCATTCCTGTTCATGTCTTGTTAGTCCTTGGTAATATTGTCATGATTTTATTGACTATATCAGTTGCACTGGTTTTCTTCTATGTGATTCGGAGGGATTGGAGAGTGACACCTTCGGAAGGAATACTACTGATAATCATATTCATCTTTGTACAGATGCTGACCATTTACTTGGAGCAGTTTGCGATCTAGATATCATTCCAGTTTAGATCGAATAATTCTTTCAGCGATAAGTTCCACATCTGGAAAAATTGTATCATCGTCTTCTCGAATCCAGATATAGTCGATTCTTGCATCTCTGTCAATAACAATGATACTTGGTCTGGCTACACATTTCAGAGAACCTATCTCATCAGCATATACCCTGTAGGCTTTCGATACAGTGCGATCAAAATCACTTACCATAAGGAATGGAATGTTTTGGTCTTCGATGAAAGTCTTCATAGCGGAGAGTGGTTCAGTAGCAATACCTATGAAAGTCACACCCAGATTACTAAGTGATTCATGTAACTTAAGAAACGAATTTGCTAGACCAGTTGAAATCAAAGTAAAAGTATCAGTGAAGAAAACAAGAACTACATTGTTGTCAAGTAGGTCATTTAGATGGATGTCCTCATCCTTAGTTGATGGGAGTACAAAATCTGGTGCAATATCTCCAACCTGAAGATGAACATCAGTGGGATGTTCATCATTTGAGTTTTCCATAATGAACTTGCAGAGCTAAGGTATTTCATCTTTCCTACGTGATGAAAGACTATGTATCATTGGATGATTGTACAAGTTCCTCAGTCGAACCTTCAGAAGGTTTCAACAATTGCTTCTTGAATTCAGTACGTCCAACGATTAATCTGACTAGACCATTTGCTAGAAATACAATCACGATGAAGATAAACATCGCAGAGAAATCGATATTCGGAAACACAAAGACAAATGCTGCCAGATTGATTGTGAGTATTCCTGTCATCACCCATAACATCTGTATCCAGATTGGAATCTCATCGAACAGAAAACCAAGAACGATTCTTGAAACTCCAATGAGGATCATTGCAGCGGCTGGATATAATATCAGTAACTCTGGGGGGACTGAGAGAAATAGGAAACTTACAATTGAGAAGGCAATTGTGATAAATCCAGAAACAAAGAGGAAAATCCTAACATAGAAAATGGACTTAATTACAAAGACACTCCAAACCACCCATGCTATTCCAATTGCGAGAAGTCCTACTGAGAGGATTTCAAGAGCAAATACATAACTTTCAGAGAGCTCCAACAGAGCAACTAATGCTACCAAAACTACAATGAAGCCTATAGCATCATCAAGCAGTGCAATCTTCGATAAATCTCTCTCTTGACCCATATCTTACCAGTTTCTGATGAAAGAATTATCTCTTTTGGTCTGCCTAGGAGAGTTCTATTAAAGCTGAATTTTCTTGTAGGCATCTGGGATTCGAATGCCAGTCTTACCAGCAAAGACATCTCTGAGGAGCTCAACATGCTCATCTAGATCTTTGAGGAGCTTGTCCCGGGCACTTTGTTCGATATTGGGTTCGATTCCCCAGACAGTGAGATAGTTACTCACCACACCAATCTCGATTGCCCCCTCTTCAAAGTCCCTGAATATTGTAAGCTTGACCAAGAACTCAGATTCATACATGTTGAGGATATCACGGACACTTATCATGATGAGGTCCAAGAATCCAACAAGGTCCTCCAGCTCAGGTGACTCAGTGAGGTTGCCCCTCATGGTCTCAGTGAGAGTCTGAATCTTTGAGGAAGTATGACGAAGGTTCTCGAACATATGCATGAGTTTCGTGAACTCCCTGATAGAGCTCTCAAGGGCTGGAACAAGTCGGTCATAGAGGTTCACAAGAAGGATTCCCTTGGCATCTTCACGGATATTCTGAAATGATTCAAGCTTGCCAAGAGGACCGTCCAGATGTTCAATCTGCATAATGGTGTTGGTCACGGCTTGGATAGACTTGACAGACTTCCTCTGGATGTTGGCCCATTTCTCAACGAATGTGTCTAGGCCTTCGCGGAGGTCGTCTAAGGAGTCTAAGTAGTGTGCCATGTTGTTCCAAGTGAATCTTGCCTATAGTCCATATAAGACATTCTCTGAGGACTAAAATGGTTGATACAGCGAGAAACCTAGCCATCCGATGGATTCATTATATGGTCTGAAGAGACTGCTTCTGGAATGATGTGGTGAGATTTCGAGGAGCATCTTTGAGGGTAACTGTGACTATATTAGTGATTATGATACTTCCAGTAGGTTTTGCACAGGTCGATACAAGTCACGGACTCATCTGGGGCGTTGAAGTCGGCGATATTTTCAACTACCATCTAGCAATAAGATACACAGAACAATCTCGAAATATATATCTGGACTACTATGTCGTCGTAGATAGTTTACCTCTAATTCCAGACAACATATCGGAGATTGAGAGAGTAGGCTCTTCTTCAGCAAATGAATGGAATTCTTACTTTTCCTTCTTCTTCACAAATGACACTGAGATTACTCCACAGACAATGGTTCCAACCTTGCACTGGTCAATCTTTCCAATCGGGAACTGGACTTGTATTGAAGAGATTGAGCTGTCTGAAATCAATACAACATACTGGGATGTTCAAACAATCGACACTGATACGGAGTGGGGCTTTATCATAACTGCGGATGATGTAATTGCTGTCCATACTGATACAGTCAGATATTCCAAGGAAGATGGAGCACTGAATTTGCTGGAGATGCATTGGCAGTACGATCCAGGAAGATTCCGAACGTTGAGCTACATCCGTGTCGGAGAAGGTCTTCCGTTGGAGATGATAGTTGTTGTTGCGGGATTGACAGTATTTGTAGCTGTAGTAGGAGTTTTATTTATCAAACGGAGAAAGTCACTCGAAACATGAAGCTCAGATGAGCTTGAGAAGGTCAGACCTGGTGATTATCCCTTGGATTCGTCCCTGATTGTGGACTAGGACTGCTTGATAGGTCTCAAAGAGGGGAATTATTACATCGACCGAAGTATCCTCATCTACCATGAGTGACCCACTCGGACTCATGACTGCTTGTACAGAAATCTCTCGAAGGTCATGCTGAAGATTCTGAATGATGTCCCATTCTGTGATGATACCCACGATCTGAGTCCCACGTAGGACTGGCAGTTGAGAGAAGTTATGTTCCTGCATGAGAGTGACTGCAGTTGCTACGACATCTCTTGCATCGATGGATATTGGATCGACAGACATGATCTCTGAACAGACCCTCCCACTCTGCCTGGTCAAGATATCGACTATCTTCTTCACCAATGACAGCTTGGGATCGAGAGAACCCCGTTCCAGCCTTGCTATGTATGATTGTGAGACCCCAATCTCAGCGGCAAGTTCACCTTGTGTCTTGCCGCTCCTCAGTCGCAGGTTCTTCAGGTCATCGGTCGTGAGAATCATAGATAGATATTCTCAAGAGTAATTATGAACGTATCGGAAGATTACTATATGGAATTTTTTCGTCATCCAACGCAATTCTTTTATATTGACACCACTGAGCCGGGTGAAAAGACGAGTTGATTATTATGAATCTAAAAGTCACGCGTGGAGCCGGCCCGTCTGTTGACAAGCTCCCAGTAGAGATTGTGGAGCGAAAGGGCAAGGGCCACCCAGATACACTATGCGACAAGGCGGCTGAAGAGCTGTCAGTTCGCTTAAGCAAATATTACATGGAAGTTTTCGACCAGGTTCAACATCACAACGTTGACAAGGTCCTTCTTGTCGGTGGACAGTCCAACGCCAAGTTCGGCGGTGGAGATGTCATCGAACCGATTTACATTCTGATGAGTGGTAGAGCAGTTGACGTAGTGGACAAGGACTATGAGCGACAAGTACCAGTAGGCAAGTTCGCTGTCCAACATACACGTGAATGGCTCAGCAAAGACCTTCCAAACCTGGATGTGAACTCAGATGTCATCATCGACTACAAGATCCGTGCAGGAAGCACAGACCTCGTTGGCAACTTCGACCTTGAAACCGGGATTCCAAGGGCAAACGACACAAGCTTTGGTGTCGGCTATGCACCTCTGTCACCCACTGAGTTAATCACTCTTGAATCCGAGCAGGTTCTGAACAGTGAGAAGGTCAAGAAGGAGTGGCCCCAGATTGGTGAGGACATCAAGATCATGGGCACTCGAATCGATGACCGTATCCACATTCAGGTCGCTGCGGCAATCATATCTAGCAAGACAAAGGACGCAGATGAGTATGCCAATGTGATGGAAGGCATTGAAGAAATTATCAAGAAACTCTCTGACAAGATCACAGACATGCCTGTCGATGTGAGTGTCAACACTGCGGACAGTCCAGAGGATGGTCTGTTCTACCTTACGGTGACCGGAACATCAGCCGAGCACGGAGATGATGGTCAGGTCGGTCGTGGTAATCGTGCCAATGGACTGATCACTCCTTACAGACCAATGACCCTGGAGGCAGCAGCTGGAAAGAACCCAGTCTCACACGTAGGTAAGACCTACAATGTAGCAGCCCGTGAGATCGTTGAGAGAGTCCACAAGGAACACCCTGACCTTTCACAGGTCTATTGTTACCTTGTGAGCCAGATTGGTGCTCCAATCACAGAGCCAAAGGCAATCAACGTCGAGCTCTATGGTGACTGTGACATTGAGGCTGTGAAGAAATCAACTGAATCAATCACAGAGGAAGTCATCGGCAAGCTCCCACGAGTCTGGGAAGGCTTTGTCAACAGACAATACCAGCTCTGGTAGATTGTTTCAAAACAAAATCTAGTAGGGCAGTCATACTGCCCTACAATGTTCTTTCTTACTTCTTACCAAGTCCAAGGGACTTCATGAAGGCATCAGTGTTCATGTCCCTTCCGAGAAAACTTCTGACCATCTCATCTGGATCCAAGCTTCCTCCAGGGGCAAGTATCTTGTGTCGATACTCCACTCCAGTCTTCGTGTCCATGAACCCATTCTTCTCAAACTTTGTGAAGATGTCTTCTGCGTAAGCTTGAGACCAAAGATAACTATAGTACCCAGCGACATAGTTGTCACTCATCATATGTCCAAATCCTGCATCCATTCTGGTTTCATCAGGCATCTGGACTGTCGTGATGTCTGCAAGCATCTTGTTGAACAGTTCTGTTGGATTATCTGCTCCCTCAGTGTGGTATGTCATGTCGACCAGAGAGAAACATACCTGTCTGAGTGTGAACGCTCCAATGTCCACGAGTTTTGCTGCAATCAGGCTCTTGATCAGTTCCGAGGGGAGTTTCTTCTTCGGGTCTTCATAGTGACCAGAGATATCGTCGAGAACCTCCTCCTTCCAAGCCCAGTTCTGGAACATCATTGAGGGTGTTTCGATGAAGTCGGGAAGCACACCGTTAAGACTGAAACTTGCATACTTGGTCTGGCCGCAGATCACGTGCATCAGATGTCCAAACTCGTGGAAGAAGGTTTCAACGTCGGAATGGTTCAACAATGATGGCTGATCTTTGGAGGGTTTCTGATAGTTAGAGACCATGGCGCATACCGGAAGGAGCAGCTCTCCATCAGAGACACGACGACTCATAAAATCGAACACCGCATAGTGTTTGAATTTGCCCTCCCTTGGAAAGAGGTCGAGATAGAATACTCCCAAGGTTTCGCCGGTTATTCTATCAGTCACTTTGTATTCCTTGACATCCTCATGCCAGACGTTGGGCTTCTTGGACTCCTCGAACTCTAGGTCTAGGACCTTCTGATAGACCCTGAGGACTCCATCAATCACTGTATCAACTGGGAAGTACTTCTTCACTTCATTCTGATCAACAGCATACTTCTCCCTCATGAGCATCTCATGATAGTAGAACAAGTCCCAGATTTCAATTGAGACCTCGTCAATTGGGATGTTCTGTTCCTTTGCCTTTTGCTCTTTCAATACAACCATTTCTTTCTCCATGAGGGGAGTGAGCTTCGTTCGTAAGTCATTCATGAAGTCAATGACTCTTTGAGGAGTCTTCGACATTTTGACGGTTGTTGCATACTCTGCATAGTTCGAATGATCGAGTAACTTGGCAAGGCGTTCTCTGAGTGCGATGGCATCAGATAACCTTTCACTGTTCTCCTTCCCACCAATCGAATAGAATGGAATCAAGACCTTCTTACGAGTTTCAGGTATCTTGGCGTACTGACGAACTGGAACGATGACAGGATAGTCTAGTGTGAGTAGATACTTGTCGCCATCTCTCTCCAGATTCTCATACACTGCAGGTGGTAATCCGTCAAGCTCGTCTATTGTACAGGGAATCGTAGTGTTAGTTTCATTGATGACCCTGCTGAATTCAGATTGTAGTACTGAGATGTTGTTGGCTATTTCGAGGAATTCCTTTCTCTTCTCGTCGTCCAAGGCTGCCCCTCGGTGTCTAAACTCCTTTAGGGCTTTGTCGAGAAGTGTCTTCTCCTCAGGATCAAGTGAATCCATAAGTGGTTCAAGCCGAGATAGAACATCATACAGATCTTTACGGCCCCAAATCTCGTTCTCTAGCTTGTCTGCTTCCTTTTCAACGTCGTCTGCAACATCCCTTTGTTCCTTGTTTGGCGAAACGAACTTCAGGAATGTGAGCTGATTCAAAGATGCTCCAGCAGATCCCAATATTTCTTCGAATCGTTGAAGTGTTTCGAGGCTCTCTTTACCAACAGGCGTATCAGCAATCTCTTTCAGCTTCCGCTTTGTTTCTTCAATCACTTCATCCGCTGTAGACCTTATCTTTGTAGGTTCAATTGTCCAGTCAGGTCTGCGGATTGTGCCCTGCTCTGTCATGGTTCTCGAAGCAGCAATTGTCTATATTTAAGCTCAGTCATGTGCGCGGGATGGTCGGTCGAAATGGCTAAGCATGTTGTGACATGTTTTTTAAGGACTCAAGTATAGTCCCAAGCAGGTCAACCCTACACGACGTTAGCGGTTGAAAACATTCAGGAGAATTATCAGCATGGGCAAAGTAACCGACCCCATTGCCAAGCGAATCAGAAAGAAGGCTGCTAAGGATATCAAGGGAGGCTTCTTTGGCAAAGTAACTCACTACATACCCGGCTGGCACGGGTATCAAGAGAAGGAAGAAAGACGCGCCGCAGACAAGGTCCTTCGAGAGTTCATGGCAGACCAGCTC
>Ga0209536_100003726_pt1 | contig 24357 bp, 20 predicted proteins | sample DeeMarSeWOR28_12_FD_187461 | JGI IMG/M metagenome (GOLD analysis project Ga0209536, IMG submission 187461) | Marine sediment microbial communities from White Oak River estuary, North Carolina - WOR-2-8_12 (SPAdes) (version 2) | ecosystem: Environmental > Aquatic > Marine > Intertidal zone >...
AAATACTGACACGCGTTAAAAAGTTTCCGATCCAGCGAGGGTACCATGAGCAGAGCGACTCTCCGTCGGCCGTCCGCGATCCTGACGTTCCTGTTATCCGTCGCGTTCGCGACCGCCTCCCACGCCGGGTACTGGGAGGTGGTCTACGACATGGCGCCGGGAAGCAACCTGCAGACCCTCAATCCCGGCGGCACGTACAACGACCCGATCACCGGCACGCTCACGATCCAGTACGACACCGCCTCGACCGTCTGGCCGCTCACGGGCGCGCGCCTGGTGGCCGGTCAGCTCAACGGGTCGATCAATCAGGCGGCCGGTGTGCTGACGGTCACCGGGGCGAACACGAACGTGCTCTCCCCCCCCGGCAGCGGAACCCCGGGTACGCTCTCGGGGAACTCGCTGAACCTCTCGGTCGTCGCCAACCACACCCTCTCGGGCTTTCTGCACTGCTACGACGCGACGGGTCCGGGTGGCTTCTGCAGCATCTTCTTCGGAACGCCCGCTTCGAACACGATCCCGCAGGTGGGTAGTGGCACCTTCGCGCTTCCCCGCTTCGACTTCGCGGCCACCGCCGGTGTGGGCGACTTCACCTCGACGGCCGTCGTCTCGATGCCGCAGGCCGGCGTGACGACCACGGTGGTCTACCGGGGCAAGGAGATCTCGCGCACGTTCGTGCCGGAGCCCGGTAGCCTCGCGATGCTGGTCCCCGGAGTGCTGCTTCTCGCAGGGCTGCGCGCGGTGCGTCGAACGACGGCGAGATGAAGACCCAGGAGGTCGAACCCAGGACTCGCTCCGGGGTCGACCGAAGCAGCAAGCGTATCCTCGCCGGCTAGCCGGGTCGCGGCTCGTTCCTTTCCCGCCCCGGCCGTTGGCCGGGGCGCGTCTCGCGTGGAACCCTCTGCCAGATGCCGGCCCCCCGCGCGCTCGCCTGCCTGCTGGCCACGGCCGTGGCGCTCGTCGGCTGCGAGCGGGGAGGCGACGATCAGCCGGCCCGCGCGCGCTTCGAGGCAGCCATCGCCGACCGCGACTTGGTGCGGGCTCGCAGCGCCGCCCTCGAGCTCGGCCAGGAGCTGCCCGACACCCCGGAAGCGGTGATCGAGGTCGCCCGGCTGCTGGCCGACATCGGCGAGATGAACCAGGCGCGCTGGATGCTCGAGCAGGCGCTGGCCCGCCATCCGGGAAGGACCGAGCTGGCGCTCGGGCTCGCCGAGACCAGCCTTCGCGTCGGCGACGCCGAGGGAGCGCTCTCTGCGCTCGAGCAGCTTCCGGAAGCGGCGGACGAGGCGGCCTATGCCGAGGTCCTGCGGGCCCGCGCGCACATCCAGCTCGGGCAGCTCGAGGCGGGACTCGCGATGCTCGATCGTGCCCACGAGCGCTTCGACGAGCCCGCGCTCTTCCGGCTGGAACGGATCGACGTGCTGGTGGGCGAACATCGCGTCGAAGAGGCGTTGGAGACCGTGCGCGAGATGCGGGCGGACCCGAGCGTTCCGGACGCGGTCCGCCGCTGGCTCGCGCTCAAGGAGAGCGATCTGGTGAGCGGCAGCGAGGGGCCGGAGGCCGCTCTGCCGCTCCTCGATGCGCTCTGGGCGGAAGATCACGCCTCGGACGAGGTCGCGATGCGGCGCACCTCGCTTCTCGTCTCGCTCGGTCGCGCCTCGAGCGCTCTCGCGGATCTGCGCGAGGCGATCGGCGAGCATCCCCGGGCCGTGGCGCTCTACGTCATTGCGGCGCAGGCCGCGGTCGCGACGGGCGACCTGGCCGCTGCCGAGTCGCTGCTGAGACGGCACCTGGAAATCGAGGCCAGCGCGACGTCGCTCAGCAACCTCGCGCTCTTCCTCGACCGTCTGGGGCGTGTCGACGAGGCGGCGAAGCTGCTCGAGGATCGGCCCGAGATCGCGGATCCGGGCGGATCCAGCGAGCTCGACTATCTCGCGATCGCGCTGAAGATCGAGGCGGGGCAGCTCGCCGACGCGCGCGCCGGCATCGACGCGTTCGGCCGCGAGCACCCCCGCGACCCCCGGCTCGGCTACCTGCTGGCGCGCCTCGACCTCGCCGAGGGAAGACCCGAAGCGGCGGCCGAGCGACTCGCCGAGGTCTTGACGCGACTCGATCGGGCGGACGTGAAGCATCTGCTGGGCGTTGCGCTCGAACGCTCCGGAGACCAGCAGGGTGCCGAGCTCCGCTTCGGCCTCGCCGCCCAGGAGAACCCCCAGCAGATCTCCTCCTGGCTGGGTCTGCTGCGGACGCTCGAGGCCCAGGGGAAATGGCAGCGCGCCGCCGAGGTGGCGATCCGGGTGATCCGACTGGCACCCGTCGATGCGTTTCCATACCAGGCGCTCGCCAACGCGAAGATCGCGCTGGGTCGGCCCGAGGAGGCCGAGGCGCTGCTGCGGGAGCTGCTGGCCAGGAACCCCGGGCTCGCCGGGCCGCGGGTGGCGCTATCCCTGGCGCTGCGACGCCAGGGACGCGCCGCGGATGCGCTCGCCACCCTCGACGAGGCGGGAGCCGACGCCGCGAGCGACCCCGACCTGATCGCCGAGCGGGCCGTCGTGCTCGGCCAGCTGGGCCGCGCGTCCGAGGGGCTCGCGCTGATCGGGCGCGCGGAAGCGGCCGGGCCCTCGACCCGAAGCCAGCGGCACGCGCGGATCTATCTGCTGTTCGCGTCCGGTCGCGACGAGGAGGCCCTGCTCGAGGCGCAGCGGGCCGCCGACCTCGACACCACCGACGCGGTGCCCCACCGCATGACGGCCGACCATCTGGCTTCGCGCGGTCGATTCGATCAATCGATCCCAGCGTATCGCCGCGCGCTCGAGCGGACCGTCGACGGCGAGCTCGCATTCCGGCTCGGCGTCGCGCTCGAGCGCTCCGAACGCGATGCGGAGGCGATCGACGCCTACCGCCAGGCCATCGAGATCGACGAGAAGGCGGTCGGGCCGCGCAACAACCTCGCGCTCGTTCTCGCCCGCATCGGGGAGACCCGGCAGGCGCTCGAGATGGCGCAGAGCGCCTACGCGCGCGCAGAGACGGATCCCGTGGTGATGGATACGCTCGCCACGCTCTATCTCCAGTCGGAGCGGGCACCCCGTGCCGTGGCACTGCTCGAGAAGGCGCGGCGTTCGGATGCCGAGTCGGTCGAGATCGCCTACCACCTGGCTCTGGCGTATCGCGAGACGCAGCGACCCGCCGACGCGCGGGCGCTGCTGCTGGACCTCGACGCGCGCCTCGCTCCAGACCATGCGCTGCGCGGTCCCGTGGACGCCGCCATGGCGTCACTTCCCTGACGCCATGGCGAAGCGGCTCATCTGCGCCGCGGCCGTCCTCGGGCTGGCGCTGGCCGGATGCGGCGGGGCGGCCGACGACGTCGGGCTCGAGCAGCGACTGGCCGGCCTCGATCGCCCGAACATCGTGCTGCTCGTGGTCGATACGCTTCGCGCGGACTGGCTCGAGCCCTACGGCGACGAAAGACCCGTCTCGCCCGAGCTCGAACGCTGGGCCTCTCGCGGCATCGTCTTCGAGCGGGTTCTCGCGCAGTCGTCGTGGACGAAGACCTCGATGGCCTCCCTGTTCACGTCCCTGTGGCCGCGCAGTCACGGGGTCGACCTTCCCACCGACGGTCTGGGTGAGGACGCCGTGCTGCTCGCCGAGGTGCTGCGGGACGCCGGCTACGCCACCGCAGCGGTGCAGAGCAACGGCTGGCTCGAGCAGAGCTTCGGATTCCAACAGGGCTTCGATCACTACGTGTTTCCCCGCGCCACGTCCGCGAAGAAGCTGGGATTCTCCTCGGTCTGGCCGCACCGCGATCGCGTGCTCGAGGAGGCGGAGCGTCTACTCGACGGTCGCGACCCGGAGAGACCGCTCTTCCTGTACCTGCACTTCATGGACGTCCACGAGTACGCATCGCCGCCGGAGTTCCGGACCTTCGGCAACCACGAGCAGGGCTTCTACCTCGCCGCGATTCGCTGGGTCGACGGAGCGCTGCAACACGTCCGCGAGATGCTCGGGCGTCGGGACATGCTCGAAGAGACGATCCTGGTTCTGGCGAGCGACCACGGCGAGGCCTTCGGGGAGAACCAGGCGCACGGTCACGCGATCAACGTCTTCAGTCCGGTGCTGCGCGTGCCCCTGGTCGTCAGGCTGCCGTTCGACGTTCCGGCCAGGCGCGTCCGGACCCAGGTCCGCAATCTCGACATCGCGCCCAGCCTGCTCGATCTCGCGGGCGTTCCCATCCCGGAGGGCTTCGAAGGCGCGTCCGTGGTGCCGCTGATGTCCGGACTCGAGCCCGAGGCAGATCGCGCGGCCTACGCGTCACTGAAGGCCCACATCGTGCTGTCGTCGAAGCTCCAGACGGCCGTCAACGACGGGAGCTGGACGCTGGTGCGCGATCTCGAGGGAGATCACGAAGATCACCTCTTCGAGCTCGCCGTGGATCCGCAGGAGGACGCGAACCTGATCGATCTCGAGCCCGAGGCCGCGGAGCGCATGCGCCGGATGCTCGATGCGCACGAGCAGACCGGCGTCCGTCCGGGCGTGAACCGCAAGCAGGTGAGGATCGACCCCTCCATCGCCGAGCGATTGCGGGCGGTGGGCTACCTGCAGTAGGCGGGTCCGTCCCTCGCGATCTACGCGCTGCTTCGGATCGGAGTCAGGCGCGGCGGCGGCGGGCGGCGATCCCGACCAGGCCGGCGAGCAGCAGGAGGCCCGTGCTCGGCTCGGGCACCACCGAGTAGCTGTAGTACTGGGTGATCGTGCCGGCCAGGGCGTCCTGAGAATTGTCGATGACCGTGATGGTCTGGAGGCCGGTGTCGATCATCGCCGAGCTCGGCGAGCCGCCGTCCGCAGGCGGCCAGCCCGCCACGGTCGGAGAGACCGTCGGACAGATGAACGAGCCGATGCCACCCAGCACGGTACAGGCGACCGAGCCACCGCCCGTCGTCGTCAGGTTCCCCGATCCGTCGATCGCAGTGATCGTCTGTGTCCAGCCGCTGATGTCGAGCTGCACGTCGTTGCCGTTGAACCCGACATCGATGAGGACCGAGTAGCTCGGAAGGCCGAGCGTGCCGGTTCCGGTCCCGAAATCGATGTTGCCCGAGCCGACGAGGGGGAAGCCGGGCAGATAGGTCTGGGCCGAGGGGTTGCTTCCCCCGACCGCGGTCACGTTGTCGAGCTGGAAGACGATCGGCACCGCGGAGGCGGCTCCGGCCCACAATGCCAGCACCGCAGTGGCGATCGACAGCCTTCGCACGAGCTTCATGTCCGACTCCTCGGTGGGCGGCGGAAGCGCCGGCTCCCGTCCGAGGACTCGCGGGTCGCGCAGGTCCTCTTCCCTGGCTTTATCGTGTGCAATCTGGATGCCGACGATCGAGGCCGCCCCCCCGGCCGAGGTTCTCCTTCCAATCCAGCAGCTTACGGGTCCGACGGGAATCGGCTCCGCGCCCGGGCCCGAGGGTGGAGGACAGGTTTTCGCCAATCAGGGGAAACCCGTTCCACTGCGGTGAACGCTCGCCCTCAGCGGGGCTTCGCCGCCGGGGCGACGGCCGGGCGATCGCGGGTCCGAACGGGACTGCTAGAGTGCGCCCCGCGCGGCGATGCACCGCGTTCGGGACCCGCCCCGCCCGCCGAGCCCGACGGGCCCCGTGATGCCGGCAGAAGATCCGCGGCCTGGCGACCGTCGCTGTCGCGTCCGCGTCGAGGAGAACATCTGGTGGGAGCGGACCCGCTCTTCGACTTGAAGGGACACGTCGCCGTCGTCACCGGCGGAAGCAAGGGAATCGGCCTCGGCATGGCGAGAGGGCTTGCGCGCGCGGGCGCGGACATCGCCATCTGGTCGCGCAACTCCGATCAGGGCCGGGCCGCTGCCGCGGAGCTCGAGAGGCTGGGTGTGCGCGCGCTGCCCGTCGCCTGCGACATCGGCGCCGAAGCCTCGATCCAGCAGGCCTGTGCGGCGACGATCGAGCAGCTCGGTCGCATCGACTCGTGCTTCGCCAACGCGGGCTTCGGCGACTACTACAACCCATTGAAGGCAAGCCTCGAGCGCTGGCGCCGGGTGCTCGACGTCAACCTCGACGGGACCTTCGTGACACTTCGCGAAGTCGCGAAGCACATGGTGGAGCGCGGGGGTGGCGGCAAGCTCGTCACCATCTCGTCCATCACCGAGCGCTTCGGCGCTGCGAAGCAGCCGGGCTATGCGGCCAGCAAGGCCGCCCTGGGCGCGCTCGTCCGCTCGCTCGCCATCGAGCTCGCGCGCCACGACATCCAGGTCAACAACCTGCAACCGGGCTGGATCGAGACGGACGCGACCGGGCCGATGCGCGAGAACGAGCTGCTGAGCAAGACGGTGATCAAGCGCACCCCGGCGCGGCGCTGGGGCGACCCCTCGGACTTCGAGGGGATCGCCGTGTACCTCGCATCCGACGCTTCCCGCTTCCACACCGGCGACACGATCTGCGTCGACGGCGGGTACTCGATCTTCTGAGGCGCGGGAATCCTCCTGTGGCCATGGCCCCGGGTCAGGCTTCGTAGGCGGAGCTCTCGCTCTTCAGGAACGCCAGGGTTCGCGCGACCGCGTCCGCATCGACGCCGAACACGCTCGATGCGAAATCGTCGACGCCGACGTCCCGATGGCGGGCGAGACCTGCGCGCAACTCGTCCTCTCCCCCGAGCAGCGCGACGTCGCCGGGGCGCCCCGCGCCCTCGCGATCGAGCATCGCGCGGTAGGAAGGGAGCTTTCCGTAGATCGAGAAGTTGCGATTGCAGGCCTCCCGCGCTGCATCGACGTCGTCGGTCAGGCAGATCGGGACGGCGGACTGGATCCTCGGACGCCCTCGGCCTGCGGCGGCGGCCGCTCGCCGGATCGAGGGAACCACGTGGCGCTCGAGCGTACGCAGACCCGTCATCCACGTGACGGTTCCGGCTGCCAGCTCACCCGCGACCTCGAGCATCCGGGGCCCCAGCGCGGCCACCAGGACGCTCACGGGCTTCGCCTCCGGCACGTCGAGGCGCGCGTGGACGCGGTACCACTCGCCGTCGAACGCCGCCGGCTTGCCTTCGAGCAGCGGCACGAGCACGGACAGATACTCCCTCATCTGCCGTGCCGGCTTCTCGTAGGAGAGGCCGAACATGTCCTCGATCACGGCGCGGTGGGAGAGCCCGACGCCGAGCGTGAAGCGACCGCCGCTCGCAGCCTGGGCGGTCAACGCCTGCTGGGCCATCGCCGCCGGATGGCGCGGCGGCGTCGGCACGACGGCGGGAACGAGCTCGATCCGGTGGGTCTCGCGTCCCGCCGCGATCAGCATGCCGATCGCGTCGAGGCTGAAGATGCTCGGCACGACGAAGAAGGCGAAGCCGTCCGCCTCGACCCGGACGGCCTCCGTCACGATGTCGTCGAGTCGCGTCTCGGGGCGTCCGGCCGCGGCGCTGACGTATCCGATCCTCACGGAGTCTCCTTGGATCTGCGCTCCGCCTCGGCGTAGAGGCCTCCGAGCTGGGGTCGGAGGTGGAAGCCGTCCCAACGCGGGGTGCCGCCGTGGTTTCCGAGCGGAACCATCGGGTTCTTGTACACCGAGGTGGCCCCGTCGACCTTCATGACCTCGCCGCTCACGTAGGTCGCGGCCGGCGAGAGCAGGAACACCACGCAGGCCGAAACCTCGCTCTCGGTTCCGAGCCGCGACGGAGGCGTGACCCTCACCTCGTTCAGTGTGCGCCGCTGGATCTCTTCGGGGTAGGTGGCGAGACCGCTCGTGAGGATCGGGCCGGGTGCCACGGCGTTCACGCGCACGCCCTGAGTCGCCCACTCGGCCGCGAGTGTGACCGTCATGTTCATCACGCCCGCGCGCGCCGCGCCGGTGTGGACCATGCCCGGTGCTCCCAGCCAGACGTCGGCCACCATGTTGACGATTGCGCCGTAACCCTGCGACTGGAACGCGTGTCGGAACGCAGCCTGAGAAACCCACCAGGTGCCGTTCAGGTTGGTGTCGATGACGGCGGTCCAGCCGCGCGGGCGAAGCTCGCCTGCGGCGACCGGAAACTGGCCTCCGGCGTTGTTCACCACCCCGTCGAGTCGTCCGTGCTTCTCGACCAGGGCCGCGACCGCGGCGTCGACCGCCTCCGCATCGCGGATGTTGAGCGGAGTGAACTCCGCCCTTCCGCCCGCCGCCTCGATCTCCGACACGACGGCCTTCAACGGCTCCTCACGTCGCCCGGCGACGATCGGCGTGGCGCCGAGCGAGGCCAGCTCGTGAGCGATGCAGCGGCCGATCCCCGTTCCACCGCCCGTCACGAGCACCACCTGGCCTTCGAAGAGACCCGGGCGGAAGATGGAATCGAAGCGGTCCTCGCTCATGCGCTCCTCCTGGATGTGTACCGGGCGCGGCGTCGCATCACACCTTCGCCTTCGGCGCGGGAAGCCCCGCGATGTCGACGCGCGCCCGGAAGATCGAGCCTCCGAGCGCCCGGTCGTCCCGATTGTCCCCCGTCGAGACGTAGAGTTCACGCAAATCCGGGCCGCCGAAGCACAGGCTGGCGACGAGCCGTGCCGGGACCTCGAGAGTGCGTTCGAGCGCCCCGTCGGGGGCGTAGCGGGCGATGCTCCCGGCGCCGTACAAGGCCACCCAGACGCCCCCCTCCTCGTCGACCGCGAGTCCGTCGGGCGCGCCGCGCTCGGGCGCGGCAAAGACGAAGCGCTGCGTGCAGCGACCGTCGGGGTCGACGACGTGTCCGATGATGTGACCGCGCGCGCTGTCGCTGTGGTAGAGGCGCGTGCCGTCCGGCGAGAACCCGATGCCGTTGCTGAGGCCGACGTCGCCGTAGAGCTGCTCGACCGCACCGCCCGCGCCGATCCGGTAGAGCTCGCCCGGAACCGTCTGCGGATTCTTCGCGAAGGGATCGGCCCTCTGGGAGCCGACCAGCACGCGGCCGTCGGCGTCCGTGAAGAGATCATTGAAGCCCGGTATGCCGTCGGCGCGGAACACGATTCGCGAGCTTCGGTTGCGTACGTGGCAGATGTCCCGCCCCGAGATGACGATTCCACCCTCGGCGTGGATCGCGATGCCGCCCACCCCGCGCCGCCTGGGAACGACCGTCTCGATCTTCCCGTCCGGCGTCCGGCAATAGACGCCGCCAGCCCGCGCGTCGCTGAAGAAGAGCCGGTTCTCGTCGTCTACGCGCGGCCCCTCTACCAGCGCATATCCGGTGACGAGCGTTTCGAAGCGCGCCGTCATCCGGTGCCGCCCTTCGGTGCCAATGCCTCGAGCAGGCGCCAGTCGGGACCGCGTCCCTCGGGATTGAGCGGGCTCACGGTGATGCGCGAAGCACCCGCTTCGCAATGCGCGGACATCCGGGCGCGGATCTCGTCCTCGCTTCCCCAGGCGATCACCGTGTCGATCAGCCGATCGCTCCCGCCGCCCTCGAAGTCGCCGTCGTCGAAGCCCCAGTTCCGCCACTGTCGTCGATACGCGGGAAGCGGCAGGTAGATGGAGAGCGCCTTCCGGCCGACGTGCCGCGCTCGGCTCGCATCCGTCGTCAGGCAGGACGGCACCACCACGTTGAGCCGCTTCTCCGGCCCGAGGATGCGCCGCGCCTCCCGCGTGTGTCCAGGCGGCATCAGGTAGGTGTTGGCCCCGTCAGCCCGCTCTGACGCCAGCGCCAGCAGTCGCGGGCCGTGGGCGGCGATCCAGATCGGAGCGGGCCTGGCCGGCGGCGGCGAGGCGACCTCCGTTGCGTAGAGCGCGTCGAGGAAGGCCGTCATCTTCTGGACCGGAGGCTGCCAGGGAACTCCGTGCGCCTCGGCCATCGGCGGATGGGATACACCGAGCCCCAGCGCGAAACGACCCCCGGAGAGCTCCGCGAGCGTGTGCCGCGCCTGAGCTGCGACCAGGGCATCTCGGGCGTACACGTTGGCGATCCCCGTGGCGACCTCGAGGCGCGTGGTTCTCGCCAGCACGAAGGAGACGGTGGAGAAGGGCTCACGCCCGAAGAACTCGGGTACCCATAGCGACTCGTAGCCCAGTGCCTCGAGCCGCAGCGCGAACGACTCGAGCGAACGGGCGTCGAGCCCGTCGGTGAAGAAGATGACGCTCGGACTCTGCTCCAACGGGGGCCTCCTCGGTGCTGGCGTGCTGGGGCTCACGCGGATCCGAACACGCGCGCAAACGCCTCGCTGCAGCGCAGCCAGGAGTCGAGGTCGCGTTGAACCGGGTCGGCGACGATGTGCTGGAAGCCGGCCTCCCGGAATGCGTCGAGCTCGCGCGCCACGAGGTCTCCACCGTCGCGCAGGACATCCCAGCTCGGTCGCATCGAGAGCGTAAACGTCCTTTCGGGTCGCGCGGCGCGCAGCCGCTGCGCCAGCGGCGCCGCCTCCTCGGGGGTCTGGAAGGCGCCGTGCCAACCATCCCCACTGCGGATCGCGCGGTCGATCGCCACGTCGCTCAGCCCGCCGATCCAGATCGGGATCTGGCGCCCGGGCTGCGGCTTCATCCGCATCTGGACGAGCGTCGCGCCGGTGGCCGTTCCCCTGGCGTCGATCGGGTCTTCGCCCCAACAGCGCCGCAGCAGCTCGAGAGTCTCGTCGGTGCGCACCCCGCGCTCGCGAAACGGAACGCCGAGCGCATCGAACTCGGCTTCGAGCCAACCCGCGGCGGCACCTACGGTGAGCCTCCCCCCGCTCATCAGGTCGAGAGAGGCGAGGCCCTTGGCCAGCAGTACCGGAGGTCGCAGTGGCAGCACGAGCACACTGGTACCGAGCCCGATCCGTTCGGTCGCCGCGGCCGCCCAGGTGAGCGTGACGATCGGATCGAGAATGTAGGACGAGGGGGGATAGGCAGCGCCCTTCGGAAGTGCCAGGTGGTCGCTCACCCAGACGTCCGCGAAGCCGAGTGACTCCGCGTGCTCGGCCACGCGACGTACGGCCTCCGCCGAGGCCGCCGGACCGGACTGCGGGAGATGGATGCCGAACTTCATCGCAATGGGTCGAACGCGCGGAGTGAGATCGATCGCACGTCCGCCTCATCCAGTGAGTTCACGGCGCGTCGGCTGCTCCAGAGGGGCCCGGGTAGACGCGCTGGCTCGTCGGTCTCGACTTTACCATGATATAGTGAAATCGGGCCATCCCGCTCCCACACACGCCGGGGCGACGACGACAGGATGGTGAGCCGGCCGAACGCGCGGATGCAGACCGACGACGGGCTTCCGGATCCGCTGCGATCCGGCAGCCGGGACCAGCGCTCTTGCCGAGACCCTGCGACCTCCTGATCACCGGCGGCACCGTGGTGGATGGCCTGCGCAACCCACGCGTCGTCGCCGACGTGGCGATTCGCGACGGCCGGATCGAAGCCATCGGCTCGCTGGCGTCGGGTCGCGCCGAACGCGTCTTCGACGCGCGGGGGCTGATCGTGTGCCCCGGCTTCGTCGACCTGCACACCCACTACGACTCCCAGGTGTTCTGGGATCCCTATTGCACGATCTCCGGCTGGCACGGCGTGACCTCCGTGGTGATCGGCAACTGCGGGTTCGGCTTCGCGCCGGTCAAGCCCGCGGACCGCGACCGCGCCATGCGGACGATGGAGCGCAATGAGGCGGTGCGCGCGACCACGATGGCGGCCGGAATGCCCTGGGACTGGGAGACGTTTCCCGAGTTCCTGCGCAGCCTCGAACGCACGCCCAAGGGCGTGAACCTGCTGAGCTACGTCGGGCTCAACCCGCTCATGACGTACGTGATGGGCCTCGACGCTGCGAAGTCCAGACCGGCCACGAGCGCCGAGCAGGAGAAGATGGCCCGAATCCTCTCGGACGCTCTCGACGCGGGAGCGTGCGGCTTCTCTGCGCAGGTGCTCGGCGCCGACAGCGTCCAGCGCGACTACGACGGTACGCCGATGGTGACGGACCTGATGTCGCACGACGACCTTCTCCTCTTCGCAGGCGTGCTGCGGGAGAAGGGCCGCGGTTGCATCCAGGTGATCGGCACCGATCCCGAGCTCACCGAGGCGCTGTGTGAGGCCAGCGGGCGGCCCGTGATCTGGAATGCCCTGGTTCTCGCCGCCGACCAGCACGGCAACACCTATGGTCAGTACCGCGACGTGATTCGCTGGATCGACGAGGCGAACGCGCGCGGCCACCGGGTCTTCGCACAGGCGCTCACCTGCCGCAACAACTACGAGTTCACGCTCGACGAGTGGAATCTCTTCGACTCGATCCCCGCCTGGCGCGAGGTGACGCTGGGAACGCCCGCACAGCGCCTCGCGAAGATGCAGGATCCGGCTCGGCGCGCGGCGATTCGCGACGCCTTCCGCCCCGGACAGACCGTGGTCGGAGCCACCGTCACTGCGATTCCCGAGCTCGTCGTCGCCGAGGTCGGCGATCCCGCACTGGCCGAGCACGTGGGCTTCTCCATTGCCGAGCTCGCCGAGAGACGCTCGACCCACCCGATCGACGCGATGCTCGACCTGGCCGTCGCCGACGGTCTGCGCACGCGTTTCGTGACGCCCCCACAGGACATCGACATGGAGGCGATGCGAGAGGTCGTGAACTCCCGCTACGCGCTGCCCGGCGTTTCGGACGGGGGCGCCCACATGAAGTTCGTCACACTCGGGCGCTACCCGACCGAGTTCCTGAGCCTGCTCGTGCGCGACCACGAGCTGATGACGCTCGAGGAGGCGCATTGGCGACTCTCCGCGTACTCCGCTCGAGCGGCCGGGATCCAGGACCGCGGCTTCCTGCGCGAGGGCGCGCCCGCGGACGTACTCGTCTACGACCTCGATGCCCTCGCGGTGCTTCCGAGCGAGCGGCTCCACGACTTCCCGGCCGGAGACTGGCGGCTGGCCTGCAAGGCCGATGGCTACCGTCTGATCGTCGTGAACGGGGAGATCACCTTCGACGATGGCGTCTGCACCGGTGCGACACCGGGGCGGCTGCTGCGGCACGGTGCCGCCCCCGCTTGAACCCCGGGGCAGGTCGCCCGGCGACGGGAGGATTCTTCAGCACCCTGCTAGCCGCGGCCGACCACCTGCAGGCGGAACTCGCAGGTGAGGCAGCGCCTCATGGCGGTCTTCATGCGCTCGTTCTGCGAGCGCAGGCTCTCGACCTCCGAGCGCAACACGGCGAGCTCCCGGCTCCGAGACCGGAGCAGGGCTTCTCGCGCCAGGAACTCGCGTAGCTTCGACATGCTCGCCCTCCGGGCACTCAGCGGGTCCTGGGCTTCCAGCTCATCCGGACGGTGCACGAAGTCTCCGGCAGGTGGGGCTCGAACTCGGTGCGGAGGCCGCCATCGCTGCCGTCGAAGAGCCGCTCGAAGGCGCCCTTGCAGATCAGCAGACAGCCCTCCTCGGGTAGCGCGTTCGGGTTGGGAAGCGATTCGTGTGCCGCGCAGATGTGCCATGCGCAGTCCGGGATCTCCATCGTCACGGAGCCGGCCTCGAGATCGAACTCGGTGACCTCGGCCGGTCCGGTCAGGAATCCGGCCGGGTTGAACATGTCGAACGCGAGCTTCTGGAATCCCCTGGGCTTCTGCGGCCCCTTCGGCGCGCCATTCCTGGGCGGCTTCGGATCGGCCATGGAGTTCATCATCCGGAGGAACTCGGGCGACTCCTCGTGCGCCAGCGCGACACTGGTGCCGACGACGATCTCCTCGTACTGCTCGCGCGTGAAATGCTTCCGAAGCTCGAGAAGCCCCCACTCGGCTTCGCGGACGAAGTTCCCGTAGTTCTTGCGCCAACGATCCCGAGGCGAATCGAACCAGCGGATCTTCTCGCGGCGGCTGCGCATCTCCGCGTACTCGGCGTCGATGCGGCGGGCATCGGTCGTCATCCGCAGGATGGGCACGATGGTATGGCTCACGAGGGGCCACGCCTTCTTGACGATCATCGAGCGGGACATCCACATGTCGATCCAGGCCTGGGGGCCCCAGTGGTAGAAGAGCCCCTTCTTCCGCTCGGGCACAGCGGCTCTACCCGGCAGAAGTGCCGCCGTGTCACTCGCATCCGCGACGATCGCTTCCGCCGGCATCGCCTACCTCCCGATCTGGTGGCTCGGCCGGACGTTCACGGGGATGGCGCTCTGCAACGCCAGGCCCGTCACCCGATCGTAGCCCTGATCCGCACAGGTGAGCGCCTGTACGTTCGAACCCTTCTCCCGCGCAGGTCGGGGATCCGAGGGATCTCCCCAGCCGAACGCGAATGCGATCGTCCCGGCGGCGACGTCTCCGCTCGCCTCGACGATTCCCTCCACGCGGCCGTGCTGGTTCTCGACCCAGACGCTGTCGCCATCCGCGACCCCGAGCTCGCGCATCGCGGCGGGGTTCATCAGCACCGGATTGTACGGGCGCTTCTTCGCGAGCGAGGGGAGGTTCTGCCCCTGCGTGCAGTACACCTCGGGCATGCGATAGGTGATCATCCGGAAGGCGAACCCGTCGGCCGCCGCGCCGTCGCAAGGCAGCTGCTCGGCGAGAACCTCCGCCAGCTCCTCCAGCAACGCCGGATGACCGGCCGCGAATTTCTTGTCCTCGTGGCCGATCATGTTGGGGACCACCCCGCCGGCCTGCATCGTCCGCTCGCCGAAGGCGACGCCACTCGGGTGCTTGCGAAGCTCGTCGAGCGGCACCCGCGCGTGCCGGTACATCTCGTCGAGGAATTCGTCGGTCGTGGGCGTCGCTTCGGGAGTGAGCTTGCCCACGCGCAGCGGGAGCCCGAGCCTGCGAGCGAGTCCCCAGAAGAGCTGCCACTCCTCGATCGACTCCTCGGGGCCCTCCACGAGTCCGGGCGTGTAGTGCCCGAAGGGGAACGGATAGGAGGTATCCATCAGCTTCGAGACGTCGGGGCGCTCGAAGGGGTGGCGTGCAGCAAAGACGTAGTCGGCGTGGGCGACCGTGGCCGATCGGAAGAGGTCGATCACGACGAGCAGCTCGAGAGTCTCGAGCGCCTTCTGCACCCGCCGGGCCTCCGCGAACACCAACGCCGGGTTGCCGCCGTTCACGATCAGCGCACGCACCTGGCCTTCACCCGGCGTCAGGATCTCGTCTGCGAGCGTATTGGTGGGCAGCTCGTCGTAGGCGCCGAACAGGCCGGGCATTCCGGAGATGCCGCGGATGCGCGACCGCGGCGGGGTCCCGGTCGCGATCGGCCGGGAATCCTCGTTGAAGGCGTGTCCGAGCGCGCCTTCGCTCCGGGCCATGCCGCCGGGCCGGTCGTAGCGACCGCACAGCCCGTTGAGCGTCATCACGAGCTGCGTCGCGAGATTGTGATGGGCGGCCATGTGCAGGCCCGTACCGCTGACCGCGCCGCCCGAACGCGCCGTCGCGAAGGTGACTGCCGCGTCCTCGATCTTCTGCTTCGGAACTCCGGAACGACGCTCCGCGTAGTCGAGGTCGAAGCCTCGGACCGCTGCGTGCAGCGCATCGACACCGCTCACGTAGGCGTCGACGTACTGCTGATCCTGCAGGCCGCGATCGAGGATCACCTTGACCATGGCAGCGAGCACCGTGGCGTCTTCACCGGGCCGGGCCTGCAGGTGGATGTCGGCCGATCGCGCCACGTCCGAGCGCCGAGGATCGAGAACGATGATCTTCATGCCGCCGCGCTTCGCCGCGGCGATGCGATGGGAAGGGCTCGACTGGGCGATGTTCAGCTGATGCGAACGGGCGGGATTGGTGCCGACGAACATCGCGCACTCGGCGCGTTCCACGTCGAGCAGATTGCACGGAAACGGTCCGCCGAAGAATCGCTTGCCGGCGATCGCGAGGCTCGGCGAATCGATCGTGAACGAGGTGTACATCCGTGTCGATCCCAGTGCCTGGAGGAATCGACGCACGAACCACGGGCCACCGGCAGAGGTGCGGTGGCCGCCACAGCCGGTGTAGACCGCGACGGCGTCGGGGCCGTGCCGGGCCACGATGTCTCCCAGCCGCTCGGCCACCTCGTCGAGGGCGGCCTCGCGGGGGATCGGCTCCCAGCGGTCGCCGTCGCGCCGCTGAGGCGAGGTCAGCCGGTCCGGGTGGTGGATCCGCTCGGCCTCGGCGCGACCCTTCAAGCAGGTGTAACCCCGCGTGACTTCGTTGTCCCGGTCGCCGCGAACCCCGACGACCCGCCCGTCCTCGACATCGACCTCGAGGCCGCAGAAGACGTGACAGAAGCGGCAGAAGGTCTTGTGGCTCTCGTGCATGGGGGCATGATACACGTGCGGCGCCGGGCGTTGCACTCGTCTCGTGCGGCCATTCCGCCGCAGATCCGGCCTCGCGAAGACACCGGTCGCGGAGCCGGCGGCGAGGGCGGTGGTAGAATCGCGCGCATGCGACTCACCCGCTCCGGCCGTTTCGTACGCAGGTCCATCAAACGCCTGATCTACTCCCAGCTCGCCCTGCGCGAGTCGCTGATGATCTTCTTTCGCAAGAGCGCGCCCCTCGTGCTCTTCAACGTGGAGGCCGACCCTCCCTCGATCTACCTCAACTTCCGCGTGCGCCCCGATCGCGTGGCTTCGCTGGCGGATGCACTCGACCTCCCCGACGGACTCACCTTGACGCCGATTCGCATCATCGAAGGGGAAGAGCCGTTCCATGCGATCACGCTGAATGCGTACCGCGTCTCCGGTCTCGTGAACGGCGTGCGCGCCGAATGGTCGGTGTACGTCCGCGACCCGCAGGGCGTGCCCCGCTACCTGGTGGTGGAGGCGCAGTCGGACGTCGGCTCGATGGATCCGGTCAACATCGTGACGCGGGCGGGAAGCATGGACCACGCGCTCGAGGGCGACCTCCTGCGCACCCGCATCACCAGCGCGGAGCAGGGCGAGTTCTCCCTGGATGCACGGCTGGCCGCCCTGCCCGACCGGCAGACGCTACGGGCCGCTCCCGAGTGGATCGAGGCGAACGACTTCATCTACTGGCGCAATGGCGTCTGCGACCGGACGTTCTACGACGCGTCGCTGGCCAACTCGCCGCTATGGCGGGTTCCTCCCGAGAGCCTGGGGATCCAGGACAGCACCCGTTGGAGCGGGTTCGTCGATCCCGAGCCGATGCACGCACTGCTGCTCTCGAGGCGGGTGCAGTTCGCGATGTCGCCCTGGTGGAACGTCTGACTGCCGCCCGCTGGACCCCGGCCCGGCTCGCTCCGATGCGATCTCCCGCGGATGCCCCGCTCGATTTAGCGTGTTAAAATCACTTTCGTGAGCCACCCCTCCCTCGCCAGCTACGACCCGACGGACCCCGCCGTCCAGCAGAACCCGTTTCCCCACTACGCCGCGCTGCGCGAGCAGGCCCCGGTGTGGCGGGGGCCCGGCGGGATCTACTTCGTCTCCCGCCACGACGCGGTCGTCGAAGTGCTGCGCCAGCCCAACACCTTCTCGTCTCAGTGGGGCAACAGCGCGGGTGCGCCCTCGCTGCGGGGCGCCGAAGACGAGCTTCGAGAGATCCTGAAGGACGGCTACCCGGCGGTGAACACCATGCTCACGCTGGATCCGCCGCTCCAGACCCGCTACCGCAAGAGTGTCGGCAAGGCGTTCTCCACGCGCCGGATCGATTCGATGGAGCCGCAGATCCGGCGGCGCGTGGTCGAGCTCTTCGAGACGTGGCCTGCCCGCGGCCGCGTCGACTTCATGCGGCAGATGTCCGTGCCCCTGCCGGTGCGCGTCATCGCCGACTTCCTCAGCATCCCGATCGCGCGCGAGGCCGACGTGAAGCGCTGGTCCGACGATTCGGTCGCCGCGATCGGCGTCGCCCTCTCCCGCGAGCGCGCCCTCGAGGCAGCCCGCGGCATCGTCGAGATGCAGAACTTCCTCGCGTCGCTGGTCGAGGAACGCCAGCGCGAGCCACGCGAAGACTTCCTCTCCGAGCTGATCGCAGCCGAGTTCGAGGACGCGGAAGGCGTCGTGCGCAAGCTCGAGATGCCCGAGATGCTGAGCATCATCCAGCAGCTGATGGTCGCCGGCAACGAGGCCACCACGAAGGGCATCAACGAGATCATGAAGCTGCTCGTGCAGCATCCGGTCGAGTGGAAGCGCATCCAGGAGGATCCGGCGACGATCGCGACGATGGTCGAAGAGGGCCTGCGGCTGGCCAGTCCGAACCAGGGCCTGTTCCGCATCTGTACGATAGACACCGAGGTGGCGGGAGTGTCGATCCCGAAGGGGGCCCGACTCTGGGTGATCTTCGGCTCCGGCAACCGGGACGAGCGCACGTTCGTGGATCCGGACCGCTTCGACCCCGGTCGCCCGAACTTGAACGAGAGCCTGGCCTTCGGACGCGGCGCCCATTTCTGCATCGGGGCGCCGCTCGCGCGACTCGAGCTCCGGGTGCTCTTCGAGGAGATCGCGAGTCGCCTCGAGATGGTCGCCTTCGCGCCGGGGACCACCCTCGAGTACGAGCCGAGCTTCATCCTGCGGGGGCTCAAGGCACTCGAGCTCGAGGTCGTCCGGAGGGACATCTAGCTGGCGGGGATGCGCTTGCTGGGAGCTCCCGCCTCGAGTCCCGGGTCAGTCTCCCAGCACGTCCGCGCGGCCGAGGGAGGCGAACTTGACCGAGACCACGACGGGGACCCATCGCTCCGCGGGAATCCGCTATGCGGAGCTGCTCGACGCCGACAGCCACCCGGTGCCGGACATCCTGCGCGCAGATTCGCCGATGGAGCCCGGACCGACGCTCGTGCCGGTGGAGCGCTACTTCTCGCAGCGGTTCCACGACCTGGAAGTGGAGAAGGTCTGGAGACGCGTCTGGCAGATGGCCTGTCACGAAGACGACATCCCCGACGTCGGGGACTACCACGTCTACGACATCGCAGAGCTCTCGTTCCTGATCGTGCGATCCGGTCCGGCGGAGATCAAGGCCTTCTACAACGCCTGCCTGCACCGGGGGCGGCTGCTGCGCGAGGGATCGGGGAAGTGGGCCCGCGAGCTTCGTTGCGCCTTCCACGGTTGGACGTGGAACCTCGATGGATCGCTGAAGCAGGTGCCCTGCGAATGGGACTTCCCGTCGCTCGATCGGGCGCGGGCCTGCCTGCCCGAGGTAAAGGTCGGGCGCTGGGGCGGCTTCGTCTTCATCAACCCCGATCCAGAGGCGGAGCCCCTCGCCGACTACCTGGGCGACCTCTCCGATCACTTCGCCCTGCTGCCCTACGAGCAGCGCTACAAGCAGGCGCACGTCGCCAAGATCCTGCGCTGCAACTGGAAGGTGGCGCAGGAGGCCTTCTCCGAGGCCTACCACGTGGTGGCGACCCACCCGACGATCCTGGGCGGCATCGGCGATGCGAACTCCAAGTACGACGTCTTCGGAAACTACAGTCGCGCCATCTCGCCCAGCGGAACGCCGAGCCCGCACCTCGCCGGCGTCGAGAGCTGGGACCCGCTGCCCGACGGCCGCTTCTACACGAAGCGCCGTCACCCGCTCACGGGTGCGATCTACGAGCGGGAGGGCGAAGGAAGGGTCCGGGTCACGACGACGGACGGTCGCGTGGGTCGCTTCACGGACGCGGGCGTGCGCATCGACGGCGACCTCGGCGAGGTCGATCCGACCTTCTGCAACTGGGTCGGCGGCCGGCAGCTACCCGGCACCGAGTCCACCCCCGTTCCGGTCCCTCGCGAGGGCGGCAACGCGCGCAGCCGGATGGCGGCGCCGGCCCGCGAAGCGCTGCGGCCGATCCTCGGAAGCCGGGTCGATCGGGTTCCCGACGCCGAGCTGATCGACTCGATCTACTTCACGGTGTTCCCGAACTTCCACCCCTGGGGCTCATTCAACCGCGTCGTCTACCGCTTCCGGCCCCTCGGGAGCGACCCGGAGCAGTGCATCCACGAGTGCATGTACTTCGAGCCGTGCCCCGACGGCGCGAAGCGACCGCCGGCCGCGCCGATCCACTGGCTGGGCCCGGACGACGACTGGACCGAGGCGCCCGAGCTGGGGATGCTCGCGAAGGTGTTCAACCAGGACGTCTACAACATGCCGCGCGTCCAGAAGGGTCTGCGGGCGATGAACCAGCCCCACGTGATCTTCGGGGACTACGGGGAGACGAAGCTCCGCCACTTCCACCAGCTGCTCGAGGAGTGGATCGCGAGGCCCTAGCCCACCCCGGTCCCGCTGCCGTGCCGGCGGCGGCGGCGAGGCGCGGGTCTATCGCGCCTCGATGTGAATCGTCAGGTCGCGGCCGTCGAACTCGAACTTCGCGTCGTCGAAGTCCGGCGGGCCCATGAACCCCATGACGTTGTTGGAGAAGCCGAACTTCTCCTTCGGACCCATCATTCCGATGTCGAGCTTCTGGTTCCCGTTGGCGTCGTGAAAGACCTTCACCGCGTACTCGCCGGGAGCCAGGCCCTCGAACACGGCGCTCTCCTCCGCCGCGTCGACCGGCACCTCTGCCAGCAGCGGCGCCTCGACCTCGCTCTCGAACGATTCGCGAGAGCCGGCCACGGAGAACAGCACCGCCCCCCGGCTCTCCTCGAGGCCAGTGAAGCGGACCGTCAACACGCCTCCGCCCTCCGATCGCGCGTCGCTGGCGACGATGACGGCCACGATCGACGAAAGAAGGACGACCCGCACGCTCGACCGGCCAGCCCACCCGTTCGGAATCGACGCAGCGAACATTTCGATCCACCTCCGGGGCGGAAGACCGCCCCCTCGTTCAGTCCACGTAGCCGAGAGCCTCGAGTCGCTGGCGGTCCGCGGGCGAGAGCTCCACGACCTCCCCCGAGGAGCCGGCACCCGGACGCGCCTGCAACAGCTCGCGCAGCTCTGCCGCGATCGCCGGCTCCCGCTGCGACAGATCGACCCGCTCTCCCGGATCCTCCTCGAGGTCGTACAGCTCCTGTGTTCCCCTGACCCGGTCGTAGTGGAGCTTGTAGCGACCGCGTCGCACGGCGAGCTTCAGGTTCTCGGCGCTCGCCTCGGCGAGGAGCGGTCGATCGCGGAAGGGATCTTCGCCCTCGCGACCGGGCGACCGGGCGTCGCGCTGCCACAGCTGCGAGAGGTCGAGGCCATCCACCGCAGCCAACGGCTCCTCGCCCAGGAGAGCCAGCACCGTCGGGACGATGTCCACGAGCGACACCGGCGTGTCGATGCGGACGCCGGCGCCGACCCCGGGGCCCCGCATGATCAGCGGAACGCGCAGCAACTCCTGATACTGGTCCCGACTGTGCAGCAGACCTCCGTGCTCGAGGAACTCGTCGCCGTGATCGGATGTGAGGATCAGCAGCGTGTCGTCGAGCATGTCCTCTCTGCGCAGGAAGTCCACGAGGCGCCCGATCTCCGCATCCATCTGCCTCACACCGGCGTCGTAGAGCTCGATCAGGCGCCGCAGATCGGCGTCGTCGAATTCGATCCGCGGAGTGGTCGCAAACTCCGGATCCGCAATCCAGGTCCGACACCCTTCAGCCTGGGGATTCCGGCGACAGCGCTCCGCGAACCCCTCGTCCAGCAGGTAGGAGTAGAGCTGCTTCCCGCTGCCGTCGACCACCCCGTCGTAGGGGGTGGTGAACATCTGCTCGTACTTCGGCAGGGAGAAGTACGAAGCGTGCACGTCGTAGTAGTGCACGAACATGAAGCCCGGCTCGGCGCGCCGCTCCTGCAGCCATTCGATCGCCTGATCGGTGACCCACGTGGAGGGGCCGACCCGGTCGACCGATTCCTCGACGTACCGATACTCCTCGAATCCGCGCACGACGCCGAAGTCCGGCTTGAGGTGGGTCGTATTCACGACCGCCGCCGTCTCGTATCCACGCCCTGAGAGCGTGGTCGCGAGCGTCGGCAGGTGTGGGCTCATCGCACGCGCAAAGCCCGTCGCGCCGTGGTGGCTCGGGTAGAGACCGGTCAGCATCGAGGCGTGGGCGGGCAACGTCCACGGCGCGGTCGACGTCACGTCTTCGAAGACCACACCCTCGCGCCCGAGAGCGTCGATCACGGGCGAGGTGGCGCGGTCGTAGCCGTAGGTCCCGAGGTGATCCGCGCGCAGCGTGTCGACGGAGATCAACAGGGTCCAGCGAGGCTTTGCGTCGTTTCCTCGTTCGGCGAGCCCGGCGCGGGTAGCGGGAGAGGGGTCCGCGTCCGGCGTACAGCTGATTGCAGCCAGCAGCAGGGCGGCGAGAGCGACGCCGCGATACTCGATCGGATCCATCATTCGCCCCGATAGGCTACTGCACGGCGCGCATTCGACGGAGTCGCTGGTCCATCGCCTCGAACAGGCCGCGGACCTCGGCATCGCCTCTGGCCGCGGACCGCAGCGACGCCAGCACGTCCAGGGACTGCTCGATCAGCCCACGAGCGTTCCGGGGGGAGCCCTGGAGGTATCCCTCGAGGATCGACAGGCTGTTCAGTGCCGCAGACAACTCCCGCGCAGCGATGCACACACGCGCTCTCAGCAGGAGGTCTTCCGGCCTCCAGCGATTCGCCAGATCGGCGAGCGCGATGGCCTGCCTGGCGAGGGCGGGAGAGCCGCTGGCCACACGCCACTCGACCCGCAGGCGCAGTGCCTCCGGCAACATAGGGTGTCGCAGCGGAACGGCGGCCAGCTCCGGCTCCAGCGCGCGCATGCCTCCGTCCCGGCTTGCGACGCTCCACGCCTCCACGACCGCGCGCTCGGCGGAATCGAGCGGTGCGGGAACGATCGCGGTCGGATCGAGCCCCTGCGCCAGCTCGGACCGCGACAGCTGGAGGAGTGCCGCGCGGGCCTGCGGATGGGAGGGCGCCTCTTCCAGCACCTCGACGAGTCGCCTGCGCGGCTCCTCGCTCTCGCCTCGGTCGATGTCGAGGAGCACCCGAGCCACCTGTCGGTCGATCGGGTCGCGCAGCCCGCGCAACCGGAGCAGGGCCATGTTCGCGCCGGCGAGCCTCGAACGACGCTGCGGGGAAACGCGCTCCAACAGAAGAAAGGGGTCTGAGGAGCTCTCGACCAGCGGATCGAGGGTGGCGAGCAGGACGTGGAGGCGCGACACGAGGGAAAGTCCGGGATCGCGGGCAATGCGCGGCGATCGGCTCTGCAACAGGTTGTGCGCATCCCGGTTGATCGGCGCATCGCCTGCCAGCGCTCGGGCTCCCTCATCATCCAGGACCAGCGCGGCCGTCACGTCTTCGGGAATCAGGATCCCGATCTCCGCGAACTCCTGCGGCGCGGCCTGGATGGCGACCGCCGCGCTCCGCTCGGCATCCAGCGGCGACTCCGAGGCGATGAACACCACGCCCGTCGTGGGGGGAGGGCTGTAGACGCGCACGTGCTCGAAGGTGTCGGTCAACGTCGCGAGCAGGGACCGGAACAGCAGCTCGTCGATGAAGGGCAGGCCGACCCACTGCACGAACACCCCATCCTTCTCCAGGTGCTCCCGGACCAGCGCGAAGAACTCCTTCGTGTAGAGGTGCCCGGCGCCCGCGGACCACGGGTGGGAAGGCTGGGAGACGATCGCATCGAAGCGCTGATCGGTCAGGAGCAGCGCGTTGCGGGCGTCGTCCAGATGGACGTGGACACGTGGGTCCGCCAGCGGGTCCCTCCAGCGGCGATCGGCGATGGACTGGTTGGCCGCGACGACCTCGGGCTCGAGCTCCATCACGTCGATGCGCTCGACGCTGGGTGGAACGACCTCGATCGAAACGCCACCGCCGAGGCCGACGAGCAACATCGATTCGAGGCCGGGGCGCGTCAGCGCCGGCAGCGCGCCCAGCCAGCGCGCGGTGGCATAGAATCCGTGCCACACCCAGGGCGGGTCCATCACCGATTCGGGGGCGCCGTTGGTCCGCAGCTTCCAGCGACCCTCCGAGGCGACCAGCAACACCGTGGCGGACCTTCCCACCCCGAAGTGCTCGACCTGACCGAGCGGCGAGAGGTCGGTGATCGGGGAGTTCGTCAGCACGCTCCAGGGCGTCCTCGGCGGGATCGCTACCGCCCCGAGCGCGCCCACGACTGCGATCGCAGCCAGAATCGCGCGCCGGCGTTCGGCCAGCATCGCAGCCCCCAGCGCCAGCAGCACGTTCAGGGCGGCACACACCGCGACCATGCGCACGAAGCCGAGAGCCGGGATCAGGAAGAATCCGGCGCCGATCGAACCGACGATGGAACCGAGGGTGTTCCAGGCGTACACGCGGGCACTGGCCCGACTCGCGTCGAATTCGTCCCGGGCGAACGCGCGGACCGCCAGCGGATAGGTCGCGCCGATGCAGATCGCGGCGGGCAGGAGCGTCAGGATCGACGCGATCGCGGTAGATGATGACGTCCGAGGAGAACGTTCGGTCATCGATCGTGATTGTACCGAAGGAATAGGTGCGGATCCTCATGGCCAATCCAGTCGGGATCCCTCGTCAATGCCCGGAGCGCGGCTTGGCGTCCTTCTGTTGACCATGCAGGACCATTCCGATGTACTTGTTGATGGGATTGGAGCGGGAGAGGAAGGGCACGACCGGCCGTTTGCGGACTCCGA
>Ga0209536_100003727_pt1 | contig 24355 bp, 16 predicted proteins | sample DeeMarSeWOR28_12_FD_187461 | JGI IMG/M metagenome (GOLD analysis project Ga0209536, IMG submission 187461) | Marine sediment microbial communities from White Oak River estuary, North Carolina - WOR-2-8_12 (SPAdes) (version 2) | ecosystem: Environmental > Aquatic > Marine > Intertidal zone >...
TGAGTTGCTGGTTTTCTCCTTCGGGATCACCGAAGGTCATCCCTTAATTATTTACAGGAAACATGGAATTCAAATCAAAATTTGCGAAAAAAGTCCGTGTTTTTTGAGTTGCTGGTTTTCTCCTTCGGGATCACCGAAGGTCATCCCCGATATGTCCCGAAGGATGTTACTTCTCAGCTCCTGCTGCCTTCAGTAATGCAACGACCTCCGGATACCCAATCAATTCCGCACGATGCAGGGGTGTTTCCCCATCTTTGGTTTTTGCATTCACATTCGCATCCGCGTTGATGAGCTGTTTCACAATATTGTCATCCCCGGTCATGGCGGCAAAAAATACCGGAGACCAGCCATTGGGGTCCTTCACATTCACATCGGCACCCTCTTCGATCAGGAAAATGGCCACCTCCGGATGACGTCCATAGATGGCATTCATCAAAGGTGTTTTCCCCTCGTTGTCCGGAACATCCAGATCCACATCCTGGGAAATCAAATACCTGCAAATATCCATACTGCCCCTTCCGGCAGCAATATTGATGGGGGCACCAAACTTTTCAACCGACAGGCTGGGATCGGCACCCTTTCCGACCAGGAATTTCATAACGTCCAGTTGATCTCCCCAGATGGCAAACAGGAGCGGTGTGGCTCCAACAAGGTAGGTTCCATTCACATCCATGCCCTGATCCAGATGCTTCTGGATGCTTTCGATATCCCCACTACCAATGGCCTTAATGAGCGTCTCCTCGGGAGTTTGTGCCATGATATGGGAAACGCCTGTTAACAGGATCAATCCCAAAATAACAGACCTACTGTAAACCGAATATGAGTTCATAATAAAATGCGATGGTTTAATAATGTCATTCAATACCTATGATTATCAGATCCTTACCGGGCATTCAGCCGTCTGCATCATCATGCTCAAATACACATATGCACTGGGGGTTTTTAACCGGTTTAAAGGTCTGATTCCTGCAATTTGATGCGAATTAAACCCCTGAAATCCCCTGAAATATAGCCGGTGGCACGATCGTCAGGATAATGTTCGCGTATGGTGGCATATACAAATGGGTCGATATTCTCCGGATCGCCATGGCAATTGAGGCAAATGCCGGATACCATGATGGGTTTATAGTAGTAAAAATAGGTTCGTTCTGCCTCCTGGATTTTTTGAATATAATGGTTCGGGGGCTCTTCACCTTCAGCTACCATTTCCGAGTAATATGCAATGGCCAACCGTTCAAATTCATCCGGTGCATTTTCAGGATTCCGGAAATTAGTGGAAGTACGCTTTATATCATAAGCACTGATTTCAGCCGACCCGATACTATCGGTGATGGGGATGGCTTTCAGATGGCAAACGTCCACAGCATAGGCAGGACCTCCAAACTCAATGGCATCGTTGAGTTCCTGGAACAACTCTGCCAGCAAACGGCCGGCGTACAGGTCACCCACTTCAGAGATGCGGGTTGCAGACTCCGGATCCGGTTCAGAGACCACGGGGGTATTTCGGTTACAGGCCACACACACCAGAAGTGCCAGTAAAATCAAAGGTTTCAGGGTCTTCATAACAATAAGATATTGATAATAAAAGATATAAAATCAAATATTCTATTATAAAGTTACGGAAAAACGGATTGATGGCCATGCATCAGCAACTTAAAAAGTCGTTGGGTAACGTGCCATATTATCATGTTATCCAAAGATATAATGGTATCACGAGATTATTATTCCAGAATTAAAAATTCTAATTTCTTTTCTTTGGTCAATCGGAATAATCGTTCCCCTCTAAACTTGATTTGCAGGATGCCTTCCATTGCATTAACAGTTCCGACATGTTTTGTACCACTTCCGGTTCTTCAGCAGCCAGGTCATGTTGTTCCTCCCCGTCCTGCAACACATCATACAGTTCAAATGACGCTCCCAGATCCTTGCTATACAGTTTAAACCGGTCGTACATAATGGCCAGCTGCCGTTTCGATTCAAAGTAAATGGGTTCATTTCGCCGTTCCTGAACTCCAAAGATAACCGGCAGGATATTCATTCCATCCAATGGCCGTGAGCTTTCCAGCCCAATGCCCAGTACCTCCAGTATGGTGGGCAGATAATCCAGTGTACTACAGGGCACATCCGTATGTCCAGGAGCTTTAATAAAAGCCGGCCATTCCAATATTCCAGGGACCCTGACACCCCCTTCATACAGCGATCGTTTTCGCCCTTTGAACGGACCGGCCGATCCGGGTCGGTCCTTATTTTGTTCTGGTCCTTCAGGACCATTATCGGAGGTAAACCAGATCATGGTTTGTTCATAAATACCCAGATCGCGTATGGTTTTCCTCAGCCGGCCCATTTGTTCATCCATGGCGGTGATGCATCCGTAATAGTGACGTTCTTCATCCGAAAACCCGTAATACATCAGTTGCTTCAGGCTATCTGCAAGGACCGGTAAATGCGGCGCATGAAACCAGATGACGGCAAAAAACGGGGTGCCTTGTTGTGCAGCCGTTTCAATGAACGGTATGGCACGATCCATAATGATGCGTGAGTCATCCCCTTCAAGATTCTCTTTTACAATGTCTCCCTTCTCATCCCAGTAGAAGGTCCCAAATGGTTTCGAAGGATCCGTGTTTCCCATCCAGCCCACTGGTGTTATCATCGGATCATAGGTTGGTACTTTGGCTTCCGTGGAGAAGCATACATCAAAACCATGTTCCCATGGTGGTGCATAGTGCTCCCCCTGGTCACGTCCCCCGCGATTGGAATCGATGATATCCTGTGTCAGGGTACCCAGGTGCCATTTCCCAAAATGGCCGGTCCGGTAGCCCTGAGCCCTGAGTAATTCTGCCAGGGTGATCTCCTGATCGGGCAGGTGCCCCTCATTGGCCCCGAAAATACCATACCGGTATGGATGGCGACCGGTCAGGCAACTGGCCCTGGTGGGCGAGCAAACGGGCGAGGAAGCATAAAACCGGTCAAACACGAATCCCCGGGATGCCATATCATCCAACTGTGGAGTGACAATGACCTGGTTGCCGTTGAATCCCGGATCGCCCCACCCCAGATCATCCGCCATACACAAAATGATATTGGGCCTGGATTTCCGGACCTCCTTCAAGGACTTCCTGTACGAGCTGGTGTCTGAACATCCCATAAACAGGATGAAGGTGAAAAGAAAGGATATATACTTCATACCAGGATTTTTTTTTACTGAATGGTTGTCATCCAATCCAAACCCGGCCAATTTTCAGATGGCGTATTTTTTTGCATTGGCCCGGGTGTGCTGCGTCCATTTATGATGTATCGTTTCATCATGCGTTTTAATGAATCCACAACATCCGGGTGATCATACACCAGGTTTTTGGTTTCCCCGATGTCCTCGTACAGGTTATATAATTGGAATGCTGGCAGGTCCAGTTCACTGGCCTGGACCGGCGTTGGATAACTCCATCCGCCAGAGCCAGGGCACAGGATCAATTTCCATTTTCCCTGCCGGATGGCATAGAAACCATTCACTGAATGATGTACGGTGGCCTCACGCACGGGATGGTTCAGAGCAGCACCCCGGAACACTGGCAGGATGCTGTAACTATCCACACCGGCATGATCCGGCAAAGGTGTCTGGAGCATGTCTGCCACAGTAGCAAGCATATCCGTTAAGCAAATGGTTTCATCGGTAATCCTTTGTTTCTCAATAACAGCCGGCCATTTTGCCAGGAACGGAATGCGATGCCCCCCTTCATAGATATCGGCTTTGTGCCCCCGGAAAGTATAACTGGGATTATGTCCAAATTCAGCCAAGACCTCATAATCGGCCTGGGGAGAACAGCCATTATCACTCGTAAAAATGACCAGGGTATTTTCATTCAATCCATGACGGGTCAAGGTCTGAAGAATCTGACCGACGGTCCAGTCCACCTGCACCACAAAATCCCCATACGGATTGGTGCCGGTACGACCCTCGAACTCCGGAAGGGGCAAAATGGGTGTATGCGGTGCCGGTAGTGGAAAATAAAGGAAAAATGGCTGATCTGCATTGGTTTCGAGATGATTGTCTATAAATCCAATGGCTTTCCGGGTGAGCACAGGCAGCACCTGCTCATGCTCAAAATCACTACCTGTATGGCCCAATCGCCACCATCCATATTTGGTCTGGCTGATGGTCATCCGATCCGGCAAAGCGGTTACATGATCATTTTCAATATAAACGTAGGGAGGTATATCCAACGAGGCTGCAATCCCAAAGAAATAATCGAAGCCCAATGTGGTTGGCCCCCTTAAAACAGGCTGTCCAAAATCAATGCTATCCGGATCCTCAGTCATACGCTGCCAACCCAGTCCAAGATGCCACTTGCCCACACAAGCCGTTTTATATCCATGCGCTTTTAGGAACGATCCCACGGTAACCCGGTCGGGCTCGATGATGGCATCGTCCCAGCTCCAGGTAACTCCTTGCTTCAGGCTGGAGCGCCATGCGTACCGACCGGTCAGTATGCCATACCGGGTTGGCGTGCATACAGCCGAGCCGGAATGTGCATCGGTGAAGACCATACCTTCCTCTGCCAGATGATCGATGTTGGGCGTTTCCCAGGCAGCCCGTTCATTCAGGGCCGACACATCACCGTATCCCAGGTCATCGGCCAATATATATATGATATTCGGGTGGCTGAGCTTGGCTTTCTCAGAATGGGAGCATCCCGGCCATACAAGCATGATGGCCAATAATAAGATCCATGAAACATATTTCATCATACATTTTATATTTCTAGTGTGATCCTTCTGATTCAATTTTAACACTTTGGTTTTCATGCCTGAAGGTGTCTAATAATATCTGCATTTCCAATACGATCCCGGGATGGGATTGATACACATTATTTTGTTCACCGGGATCATTTTCCAGATGATACAATTGGCCTGGAGTCGTACTATCTGCAATTTCACTGCTCCAGCCCCCTGAGCCTATTCCCTCAATGAATTTCCACGGCCCCTGGCGTATGGCAAACATGCCTTGAATGGAATGATGCACCACGGGTAGGCGGTCTGTATTTTTTTTCCCCAGCATAACCGGTAACATATTATGACTATCTTCTCCGGCGTTCTGCGGTAGAGACACATTGAGGAGACCTGCAAGAGTGGCCATCAGGTCCGTTAAGCAAATCAAGTTATCGGTTGTTACCCCGGCTGGAATGTGATTCGGCCAGCGTGCCAGAAATGGCACCCGGTGACCTCCCTCCCAGATATCGGCCTTCATACCCCTGAAAATATAACTGGGATGATGGTTATATTGGAGGACCGAGTTAACCGGACCGCTCATCTTGGTACCATCCCTTGCCGGTGAGCCATTATCGCTGGTGAATATCACCAGTGTATTCTGTTCCTGGCCACTTTCTTTTAACGCTTTGAATACCTGACCAACCACCCAGTCGACTTCCTGCACATAATCGCCATACGCTCCGGCCTGGCTTTTCCCCTGAAATTCTAATGCTGGCGCAATGGGTGTGTGTGGTGCTGTCAGGGGGAAATACAAGAAGAAGGGTTGACCAATTTTCTTCTGAAAAATACCCGTTCCAGGTTCTGCTTTAATATATTCCACTGCTTTTTTCGTTAATTCCGGCAACACCTGGTCCAACTGCCAGCCTTCCACCATGGGTCCCGGGCTTCCGAACATGGTGCGGGGTTTTTCCATAAGCGGCTGGTCAACCAGCCTGTCATTTTCAATAAAAGCATAGGGTGGGAAATTGGGAACATCATCGCCAAAATAATAATCGAATCCACGGGTAGTGGGTCCCCCAGGAATGGGGACTGAAAAGTCGACCTTTTTGCCGAATTCATACCTGAGATCAACATCATGTTGTCCGATGGGCAGGTTCTCATTTATACTGGCTCCGTCTTCAGTGGGCCACGCCCAACCCAGGTGCCATTTCCCAATACAGGCCGTGGAATAACCGTTTTCCTGGAGAAGTGCACCCACCGTCTTGCGATTTGGTTCGATCAGCGGGCCATCCCAGGCCCACAATACTGATTTTTTCAGCTCCGTTCGCCAGGCATAACGGCCCGTTAGAATACCATAGCGCGTAGGAGAACACACCGATGAAGGAGAATGTGCGTCCGTAAATGTCATGCCCTGGTCTGCCAGCAGATCTAAATTTGGTGTGGCAATTTTTGAATCGGGATTCAGGCAGCTCAAATCACCATATCCCAGGTCATCGGCCAGAATATAGATGATATTGGGGTGGCCTGTTTCTCGGGGTGGCTGGCAGTTTGAGAGACAGTAAAAAATAAGGATGACCAGTGGTATTTTTTTTAACATGGCTGTTTTCTGTAGTGCTTTTATCTTAAATCAGGCAGATCCAGTGACACCTGCAACCAAAATACCATCCGGCGTTCATTACCATTCAATGCTCCAGAACCCCATCGCTCAAAATTCCAGGATCTGGTCAGAAATACAGGGCACCATCTGTTCTTTATGCTCCTCCGGGAAACCCAGATCCCAGGGAGATGGTCCGACAAATTCCGACGACCTGCCCCTGATCTTTATTTTCCCCTGTCCCGATATAGAGACCTCGGCAAATAACGGGTCTTTATAAGGTGCGGTATACTTGATCCATGGATATAATGAGTCCACTTCATGACTGTATCGAAGATACTGATAATCCTCGCCCAGCCATTGATAGGACATGGAATTTATCCCGATATACCAAATACCATTCATCTGTTCGGCACCATCAAAATGACTGTGACCATTGAAGCAGGCAATGATCCGGCCTTTTTCAGATTGCTGGTTATGTTGGTCGAGAATGGCCCTTATTTCTTCACCATTCTCCACCGACCATGCATCATGCAAACTTTGATGGGAGAAGATGATGACCGGTTTATCATTTTGAGCCAGGTCCCTTCGGAGCCATGATGTCTGCTCATCGCCTATGAAATGTGCATAACCTTCCTGGGGCGGATCGGTCCGGTCATTTCCATCGAGCACAATAAAGTGGAATCCCTCCTGGTCAAATGAATAATATTTTTTAGGCATACCCCAATATGCCATGGTTTGTTCCCGGGTGAAACCACCATCCATATCATGATTTCCGAGTACATGAAAGCGTGGCCCCCGGAATGCATTCCAGATGTCCAGAAACGCGACATTCTGGCTATCGGGGCGGCAAAAATCTCCCAGCTGGATCGTAAAATCAACTTTACTCCGGTTCATTTCATCAACGAAAGTGGCCAGTCGCTCATCGGCATCATGCATAATATCCTTATGTACATCAGCCACCACACCAAAACGGACCTGACTGGAGTTCAGTTGCTCATAAAGGAAGGTGAACACGATAAGGGCCACCAACAATGCAAAAACAATGATCCGTCTCATGATGATTGTATCTAATCCCGTCTATTTTCCTTTTATTACAAAACGTAAAGGATGATTCTATTCCTGGAATACAAAATCTCCCGAGTCGATTTGCCAGTCGTTCCCAAAAAATCCAGCTGCCCTAATGCCCTCCACACCCTTTTCCAGCCAATCCGATGACAGTATCAGGTAATCCGGGAAACCATTCCCAGGGAGCATGTAGGGCAGGTTATTCGTCATCTGCATACCCACTTCGCCTGTTCCTGAAATAATTCCCACACTGGCCACATCACTATCGTTTCGTGGGTAAATAAATAAACAGGCCAGGTCATTGCCCGTAAATACCCGGTCTTCGAATTTCACAGTTCCTTTAGACACCCGTACCGGACAATGTCCGAGCAGTTTATTCCATGCCAGGTTGGTTTGAGTGTTCCCATAAATAACCACATTGCGGTCGGGATAATCCTCCGGCCTGAAAGCCACATCCGATATGATATCAATGGCACCATTACCCTGGTACCAGAATACTTCAGCATCATACCTGGCCTTATATCGTGACCAGTTATTCTCTGTTTCATTTCCATTGGTTCCATACACCATTACCACGTTATGGTTAAACGCATCTTTCAGGGTGCCATAGCGATGGGGGCCTTTTTCATTTTTGCCGGGCGCATTCTGAAGGTGCTTCCAGATATCGATATCGAATTCAACGTATATTTTTTCCTGATTTTCCGTAACACCCTCCACTTTCAGAACATTGCGGTCCAGGTCAAACAAAATGGGTCGGTTTTTATCGACAATGGAGAGATCGAAACTCAAGCGGTGGACATTGTTCGTGGTACCAAAGAACATATTCCTGCCCGGATCGAACTGAACATCCACTGCACTCAACATGAGGGGAGCCATCTGGGCTTCAATGGTCAGCCAGTTATTACTGGCAGACACTCCCGGATTGGCAGTTGTAAATTCAATCCGACGAATGCGTTCTTTTCCGGGCCGTGCATGACGGGCAAAAAAATCAAACAAGGGTGCCCAATCCACGCAATCGGTCCCCACTTCCTCTGAATTATCCCACCAGTGGCCGGCTCCGGGTTCTTCATGGTACATAAAATCATGGTGAAATGTGGATAACTGTTCCACCATGGTGCGGGCCTGCCCGACGGGTACACTACGATCCTCATCGCCATGGATGATATATACGCCATGTTGTTTAAAATTCCCTTTCAGTTCCAGTGTTCGCAGCGGCAGTGTCGCCCGATCCAGCATGCGATCCATCTCAGAAGCTTCTGCAGAGGCATCTCCCATCACGTATGACCACCAGGAAATCCAACCCGCACTCGGCCCAATGGCGGCAAACAAGTCGGGGTATGTGGCTCCCAGAATCCAGGTACCATGCCCTCCCATGGAATGACCCGTCAGATATATCCTGGAAGGATCAAATCCCAATTCCTGCCCGGCATGTTTCAACACCTCCAGGGCATCCATGCGTCCCCAATCTTCCCAATCATAACCATAGGGCCGTCGATTGGTGGGACTCACAATGTTGGCCCAGCTCTTATTATTGTATGAACCGGCCTGATTGATGGCTTCCACATTCGCACCATGCACTGACAGCACCAGTGCTGGCGGCCCTTCAATTGTTTTATCCTTCACCGGATTCACAGCATAATACTGAACACTCTTATCAATACTACTGATGAAGGTTTTTTTATATGATTTTCCCTGCTCTAATACCCTAAGATATAGGGTCTCCTCATCAACCACTTCACTTCCATTTTTCAGAGTCAGGGAGATCTCCTTTTCTCCGGGTTCTGCAGGTGCTATTGCTGTGATTTTAAATGGCACCTTCATAAGGGAATAAGGCTGAATGAGTGGCAATGGGTTTACCGATTCATTCATACCATCGGCATGTGCCACCAAATGGAGATCGTTCAATGGCCTGGATGATGCATTGATGACGACGATCCCACCCCAGGCATCCAGGGACTCACCCACAATGAAATCAGGCAGGGTCTGATCTTTAACGTTTAAGTAAGCTCCTGATTCAACTTTGTGAATTTGAACTTTCAACCGCCCCCGACTGACATGAAAGAGGAATTCATTGGTGCCTTTGACCAGGTTAACCGGTATCAATGAAAAATTGAACCTGGGTTCCCAATCCTCAAACTCATCTTTCGATTGATATTTATTACCGGCCCTTGGTACACCATTAACATAGACCATGGTATGGCCCATTCCCTCAAGCAAAATGACCTGGTCTTCATCCACATCGAGGGTCATGTAAACCCATCCGCTCCTGAAATCCTGACCTGAAAACCAGCCATCCTCATCGGATGAAATGGGTTCCCAGGCCGACTTCAGGGTATCGTTGATCTGGATGATCTTCCCTTCCCTGGGCATTTTCCATTTACCAGCTAAAAGACTGGCTTCAACCGGATCAACATGAAATGGTGCCCGAACAAACATACGTGGCAATGGCATGAGTAATCCTTCACGGATGACCAGGGCGCCCCTGACCGGTTCCTGGGGAACGGAAGACATGACCAACGGCCAGGTCAACAGGACAATAAAGCAGAGAAAAGTGATTCGAATGTTCATTGCTAAAAGATTCAAAAAGTTTATGATTACTGCCTGATTTTAATATATCTATATAAATTGAAAAAGGCGAACACCAAAAGGAGCAGGCCAATTATGATCAGGAAGGTTTTGGTCGTCACGACCGGATGGACAAATATTACAATCCCCAAAATGATTATCAGGATCCCCATGAGCAGGTACTGCCACCAATTTTGTTGTTTTAACTGGCGTGCATAGGCCGATGAGAACACATTCAGTATCCCGCCCGTGATCACCCATATTCCGATCAGTATGGATACGATGAGCATGGTCACTTCCGGGAATATTATCAATACGAGGCCCAGACTGATATCAATGATACCTTCGATCAGAATGATATACATCAGAGTGGATCCATCCCGTTTCCTGATGAAATGAAATAAGGATATGATACCGGTCAATAATGCAAGAATCCCGACTACAACGGACAGGAGGCTGATCACTCGAACGGGAAAGAGCACGAGCAATAATCCTAAAATGGTCAGAACGATCCCTTTGAATAATTTGTCATCTTTCTGTGGTGCATTCATAAATGAAGGTGATTTACAATTTTGTATAAAAATAATGTTTCGTATAACGAATTCCAACTGACCAGGCACATGCAGAATCCGTTCCTTACATCCCATGCGGTTCATAAGAGCTTAAGGATCCAGCTAAACCATCCATCCGTCCCCAGCGCTTCAAAATGGGTGTTTTTCTAATCCATCAACTGATTAAATTGTCTGACCAGTTCTTCAGATAACCGTGCTCTTAATTTCCATGCATCATCCCCAACCACACCACATGCAGACACATTAAAAGGCTTAAAAGATATTTTTTGATACGCGGACTCCCTGGTGAATAAAAAATCTCTTTCACCGGGATTGCGGAATCCGGGATCCTCAATGATCGAGCCACGATCCAAGCCCAGGTCCTGCCATTCTTTAAAATCCCTGTCAAGAAAGTTGATATCATTGGTGTCCGGCCATTTCCAATAGCAATTATGATGGAGTTCCACATTCAAATCGGTCCAGGGTCCCTGATACAATTCACCCTCATTATAGACAACCATGTTATTGGCAAACGTAAACGACACATGATCTTCCACCCGAGTGCATTGCAGCTGGTATAATTTGCTGAAGGCAAAAATATTATTGCGGATGATATTCTCCCGACCGTAATGCTGATGAAACCCCCCGGTTTTGGTATCATGCACCAGGTTATTTTCCATTCTTATGTAGCTGGATCCTTCATCGGTATAAAGTCCCCACCCACCATAAGAATAGGCAAATATGTGGTGAACATGGTTATGGCTTACTTCGGTGCCCTCGGAGGGACCCAATGTGTAAACTCCTGCCATGTCACTCAGGATGCCCCAGCCGATATGGTGTATATGGTTATATACAATTTTGTTGTGCTTGGCAGGGCTGAAATCATATCCCCACCTCCATCCAACCGAGACGCCTGTATACCTGAAATCCGCAATATCATTGTGGGTTATATTATTTTCTCCGGAATGGCCGATCCAGACACCAACGGCCGGAGGGAAAATATACCCTCCGCTTTGAATGATGTTATTATGGATGGTAATGTGATGGGTTTGATCTGATGCATTCTCTCTGAGAATGGTTTCACCGATACGTATACCACCGGCCCCGAGGTCACTCAGGTAGCAGGCAGTTACAGAACAATCGGTACAGCCCTTCCTGAACCAGATGCCATACCGGCCAGTATGAAGTATCTGGCAATCTTTAAAAAAAACCGATCGCGCGCCATCCACCTGTATCACCGCATCAATATTTGCCGCTGCCTGGTTGGGTTCAAAACCTGTCTCTGGCAATTGGTACGCTGCATGTTGAAATCTCAGGCCTTCAATGTAAATGTGCTCAACAAACTGATCCTGATCCGGATACCCCTGGATAACAATAAATTTGTCGATAACCGGAGCCACCATGACAACATGTTCAGGATCTTCGTCTGGCAGTGGAATATAGGAGAGTAATCCCTCTTTGCTTAAAAACCATTCCCCAATGGTATCGAGCGCGCCTGAAAAATTTTCAAGAATGAAACGCTGGCCTGGCCCCCATTGGTTCCAGGGCTTCATGCCCTGTCCGGATGTAACCAGGGTATTATTTTCAGGGTCCACACCATCCAGAAACCTCCTGGTGATATCCCACTTGTGAAAAACGGTCATCTGAATATTCGAAAACTCACTTTCAGGCAACAGGCTCAAATCATGTGCGAGTTGCGCATTGATACCACAAACCTGTTCAGCCCTTTCCGGGGCCCGGCCCTCCCCTTTTTTCCAGATATTTTCAGTAACGGTTTCCATCTGATAATACCCCGTATTCGGACTGCGGGCCCGGGTGGCCCGGCGCCCATTCACATACAGTTGCTCAAAGTTCCATCCCCAATATCGAACCTGGGGCACATCGGCCTGCCACCGGCCATCCTCCAAAACCTTAAAACCGGTAATGGTCTTTCCACCCTCGAACACCGGAGAGGCACCCGTTTGAGCTTTGTATATAATGGGTGCTTCTGGAGTACCGCCATCTTCAGGATACAATTGAAAGGATTCCGAAAGTATATACCTGCCTTCTGAAACAATCACCATAATGGTGTCGCTAATGGGTGATCCAGATCTGATAGCCCGGATACGATCTCGTGCCTGATGTAGGCTTTGCAATGGTCTGGCTGGTGAACCATCTCCATCAGGCAGCCCATCCGGTGACACATATAACCGGAGCGTCTGGGCTGGTGAAAGGCTGGAAAATAAAGCCAGTATCAAAATGGTATTGAGGGTACGCATCAACCAATACATAGATTATTTTTTTTGAATGATAATGTCTTTTAACCGTTCCTGGGGTTCAACATGCATCTTGACCATTTCCCCGTCCCTGACAAAACCGGTTATGGTGGTATTATATGGTGCATGGACACGAAATTCCAGGTCCCAATGGTCCGGCCAGGCCGGTAATATATAGATGTTTCGTCCTTCTGTCTGAATGATCATATTTTGCAGGGCTCTCATATTCACCGAGCCATGGTCCTGGTCGGGAATCCAGTCATAATTGGGCCCCCAGAAGGCTGGGAAACGACTGCCTTCATGATGCGTGTTCAAATTTCTTTTAACGAATCTGGCAGCTTCTTCTGAATTGCCAAGGTACGCCGCCTGAATGGCGTCTTGCTGCCACCCGAAAAAATCTTTATGGAGACGGTTTGCATAACTGTTTTGTGCCCACGATAAATGAGGCTTTCCGATTCCGAAAAGACGGTAAGGAAATACTGCATAGAGCTCCGGGTTCTCAATATTGTTTTTTATACCCAATTTTTCAGCCGGAACCAGCAGGGTATCATGCCCGGTAATCCGGATGGGCACATCCGGAAGTTCCTGGCTCAATCTCCTGCAGAGACTTAAAAAGCGATCATCTGCAATCTCATTTTCCAGATCAATAAACCGCGGTAAAATAAAATGCAAACCCGATATTTCCGGCATGGGATTGATGGTTCCCTCCCAATAGGTTTCCAGGGCCTGCGCCGGATCGAATATGATCCTGCCCAGGCTATCGCGTTCATAATGGCGGTCATAGAACAACAGGATCTCCTGCGTAAATGGGATCAGCGTATCACTTAAAAAACCTGGATGTCTGGTGAAATCATAATAATCCAACATCATGGCAATCAACTCAATTCCGCCCTGCCACTCATGCCGGATATACATGTTGCGGCTAATACCCGGGGACAACTCATGACGTTCCCATCCGTAATTGTTTAGGTTCCATGTCCCCCAGAAATACATGGTTTCAGGAAATCCCACACCTTCATGACCATAATGCTGACGGGTACGATACCGGGCCAGGTCCAATGCGTTAAAGTACATGGTGAACAAGGGCTTCATGCATTCAAAATCTCCGGAATGCAGCATGGCCCAGTAGGGCAGTCGTGTATTCTGGAACCAGTAGCAACCGCCCCAATTCCGGAAGTCGGCATCATAACCAGCCGGGAATGGCCCTACCGACTGCACCAGATCAACAGTAAAAATGGATCCATTAAACTTTATGGGCATGGCACCACGGCCACCGCAAGCGCTGATATACCTCTGAAGATGATAACCCTGTGTCATCCGGTACACCGAATCGGCATTTTCGTTGCTATGGATATAAATCCAATGCCGGTCCCAGAATTGCTGCCACCACGACACATGATCCCTGAGCAATCCTTCACGGGATCTGGCTGAAATCGAATCAATGCCTCTTCGGCAGGTCATTTTCCATTCCTCAGCAGAGCGTAAATGCGTGGTCTGAACCCAAACATCAATGGCATGATCCGATGCGATATCCGAGACCAGCTCCTTTGAGGACAGGGTTTTCATACCTGCACCAAACACAGTCGCACCAAATGTCCTGGTCAGAAGCGGGTCTCTTGATTGTTCAATATATCCATCCAAATCCTGGCCAGTCAGCACCCGGTCATATACCGATCGTTCGTTTCGGTGATACCACTGAAGCTGGTCATCCAAACCTGAAACCAGGATATCCGGCTCAACGAAAATACGGAACGGTGCCTCAATCAAGCCGTAAGCAGAACGCAATTCGGGTCCTTTCAGCTCCCGCTTCCGTGTCCGCCACATGTCATTCTTCACCTTCACTGTCAAAGGAGCATCACTCTGAATATCGATATGCACCACCGGGTAATGGGCATCCACCCATAATATGAGGCAGGCTGTATCCTGATCGTTGATGGCCAGAATCCTGATCCAGCCCTTATCCAATTCCAGAGTCTGTGTAAACTGCTCTGCACCAACAAATGGATTGGGCTCAAAATCCAGCTTTAACTTGCCAACTTTCAATAGCCTGGCATTTTCACTCCAGGCATCTGTTTTACTGATATAAAAATGTAACGATCCGTTTTCATCCATCCAGACGTTGGCACCCACATCCCCATTTCCAGCCGGCATCGATCCCCATGAATCCTGGCTGGGTGTATCCCAGACCACATTGTAATCAGCCACATGCGATTGGGCAGGAACAATCAGGGGTATGGAGCAGAGAAAAATGAACTGGACCAGTTTTTTCATTGTTTACGGTTTTCTGACGCTTTGTATCATGGCATGGATGTTCTCAGAGGGTGTATCCGGGGGAATGGCACAACCGGCATTTAAAATGAATCGGGGGGAGTCACGGAACCATTGGGATAGCTCCCGGACCTTCTGCCGTATCAGATTTGGAGTACCCCGTTCGATGACATTCACGGGGTCCAAATTCCCAAAAAATACACAGCGCTCAGAAAGCATGTTCCGAATGTGCTCGATATCGGTTTTATAATCGAGTTCGAGACCATCCACACCTGTTTGAACCATCCGATACAATATCAGGTCGGTATTTCCGCAAATATGAAGCACATAGGGTAATCCCAATGCATGGGCACGTTTAACCACCTCTTTTTCATAGGGCCAGGCATACTCATCATAGAGATCCGGAGAAATCATTTCCGGACCGGCAGGACTGTCTCCATTGCTTAGCATGTCCACCCCGGTGCCGGCCATCAATTCAATGAATTGAATGGTAAAACCGGTACAAATTTTTAAAAGTTCGTGAGATTTTTCCGGATTGGTGACCAGGTCCACCATCCAATTTTCAGGACCACGGATCAAGCTGGCCAGGGAAAATGGTGCCTGGTCGCAGTTGCCCCGAATGTATTTTTCGTCTGCAAAATAACGTTTCACGAGTGCACATGTTTCAAGCCAGATGAGGATCCGTTCATTCGTTTCAATGTGAACTGAACGCAAGCGATCCAATCCATCCAGCGATAGTAAGAGTCCGCCTCTGGTCCGGGCCGGTTCATGCACCGGAAAATCTACGGGAACACCAACCGCTCCAGCCAATGTCGCCGTATCGATATCAACCAGGACCCCATCAGCGTCATACTTTTCAACGGCGTTAATATGCGCCTGAGCCGCTTTTTGGGGATGATTCCGGTATTCCTTCATGGTGATGCCAGCCTCCCGGGCCGCCATCTGAAAATTATGAAGCATGACCGGTCTTTGATCGGGCCACACCCCATCTAATGCGCATTGGATCCGCTCCTTTCCATTCATTTTATATATCCATCTTTACAGACATGGTCTTGCCCCCCTTTATCCGGCTTTCTTCTGCTTTAAACCCGATCAGGTGACTCTCCATGGAGGCCTCAATAGTGGAGGTCAGTAAAGACGAATCATTCTGACTGACAGCCTGCACAAAGTCATGCACCAAACCCCAATCGCCACCCCCATGGGCTGATGGATTCTGGGAACCCATGTTGACATCCCATTCTTCCTGTTTCCTGGGAAAAAATTCCGTGATGGTCATTTTGTTCATATCGCCGACCAGGTCACCCCGGGTTCCGAAAATTCGGGTTCGGCGCCCTCCATAATGAGTGAATGCCTCCATGCTGAAAGATGCGGTGATCTCATCTTCAAATTCCATATTCACTACCTGATGATCGACCACATTATTATCCGTACGGTATACGCATTTTCCATAAGGTCCTGTTTTCAGCGCATTCAGGATCGTTGCATCGTCATGAACCGGTAGGGCCAGGTGCCACAGCCAGGTTTTGTTCTGAAGGTATATCCGTAACGCGGAATAGGGACAACCAGATTCGGCCGGACACCCATCAGAACATCTGGCCGTACTGCCTGGAGGAGCCTTGTCCTCCCTGAAATGGGTCAGCGAGCCAAACGAGCTCACACGTTTACACGGTTTTCCGATTACCCAGCGGAGTATATCGGTATCATGACAGGATTTGGACAGGATCATCGGGTTGGATTGATCCGAATTACGCCATAGCCCCCTTACGAACGAGTGCGACATGTGGATGTGTTCAACCGGTTCCAGATATTGGATACTGATGATATCCCCCAACCGGCCAGAATCTGCCACTTCTTTCATTTTCCTGAAATAAGGTGCGTAACGGAGCACATGGCAAATGCCAACCATACCTCCATATTTTCTGGATTGATTTAGAATATCCTGGCATTGTTTCCACGACTGGGCAATGGCTTTTTCAAGCAACAGGTGGTATCCCATTTCCAGGCCTTTCATGGCCGGCTCATAATGCAGATGATCCCAGGTGGTAATGATGAGGGCATCGGCGAATTTCGGGACATCAAGGGCATCTTCCCATGTTTCCCATTGGTATTTCTCAGGTATATCATGGGCCATGGCCATACGTTCCCTGCGAAACGGTATGGGTTCGGCCACACCCACGATATTCAGTTCATCGGGGTATTTTTCGGCGTAGGCAGCATATACATTACCGCGACCCCCGGCTCCCAAAATAACCGCTGTTAGAGGCCGGGACGGCCTTTGGTATCGAGGATTTCGTAAATGATCGGGCAGGTTCAGAACCACCTCCCCACCGAGAACCGGATTCATGAAAGCTGTTCCGATGGCGGCACCTCCCAGTGTTTTGATGAGGTCGCGCCGTTTCCAATGCGTTGATATCATAAGTGCGAATTATTTAAGGATTATTTCAATCGAAATTCACTTGTAAGGATATAATCATCAAACCTGATAATGCGAGACTGATTAGTTGGTTTGCATGTCATTATCAGGCCATTCATTCAGACCAGGTTGTATCATGATGTGCAGCATTATTTATCAGTCATCCACCATCTGTGCACGATGATGCAATGTACCGAAAAAATTATTTTCATAAAACCGCTCCAGCCATGCAGAACTAAATTGAAATCTTTCTAGATAAGGCCCATTCCGGTACAAATAACCGGGAAATTCTTAAATTCAACTGTCCAGAATTAAACCACTTGCACCATGTCAAAAAACAGATCCAACCGCCGTCATTTCTTAAGAACCTCCGCTTTGGCTTTCGTGGGAGGACAGGCCCTTGGCCGGGATGCACTGGCCCGACCACCCCAACAGGAGGAGAACTCCATTCCGGTTATCAAAAATTATAAAACATTGGGCCGAACCGGATTCCAGGTTTCGGATATCGGTTCTGGTGCCCCCATGAATGAAGCCGTATTGAAGGCCCTCATTGAAGCCGGCGTGAATTACATGGATACCGGGGAAGGGTACTATAATGGAAAAACCGACACGGTTATCGGTAATGTGATCAAAGAGTACGACAGAAAAAAATTCTTTATCGCCACCAAACTTCTGAATGAAGATTTCTTTGTCAGCAAAGAAGATGTTCTGGACCGGGTTCGCCAGAGCCTGGAGCGATTGGGTACCGATTATGTCGATTGTTGTATGATCCACAGTGTGGAAAACTCGAAGCGGCTTAAAGATGAGCACTGGCATGCGGCCATGGAACAGTTGAAATCGGAAGGGCGGGTGCGATCCACCGGAATCTCCTGTCATGGCAGTGCGTGGCTGCTCGATCCCGAGGATTCTCTTGAAAAAGTGATGATGACCGCCATTGATGATGGCCGGTTTGACGTATTCATGATGACACACAATTACCTGACCCAGGATGTTACAGGAAGAATTCTGGATGCCTGCACAGAAAAAAATATCGGAACTGCCATCATTAAGTCCAACCCGGTCATGCTATACCAGCTGCTGGATGGGGTGGTCACGCGACTTGAAAATGAAGGTAAGGATTCTGATGGATATAAGAACTGGCGTCAAAAATTTGATCCCGCCATACAGAAAGGCAAAGAATATTTTGGAAAATACGGTTATGAGAGTGAGGAAGACCTGATTGCCGCCGGCATTACTTACATTGTCAGTGACCCCCGGGCCCATACTGTATGCCTGGATTTTAAGAACCTGGAGTCGGCCCAAACCTGGCTGGGACAATCAGGCACTCATTTTGAAACAGAACAGGCCAACTTGTTGGGCGATTATAAACAACATCTTGGATTCCTGAATTGCCGCATGGGCTGCAATGCTTGTGAAAAAGCATGCCCGTACCATCTGCCGGTCAATAACATCATGCGTTATCATTACTACTTCCAGAACAAACGACAGGAAAAGGAGGCCATGAAATTATATGCCCGGGTTCAGGGCACACGAGCTGAGGTATGCCATAGCTGCACTGCGCCCTGTGAAGATGCCTGTCCGTATGGCGTACATACCAAAGCGCTGATGGCCCTGGCCCATGAACATTTAAGTTTTGATCATATGGCTTGATGCCATGGATCCCCGTGCGGCGAACTATTTCATTTCAGACCTTCGATACGGAATACCCATGCATCATGCGAGGGTAGTTCGTTATAAGAAATACCAGAAATATCCACCCTCATGTGTCCATCTTTGTGGGTCCATGGCAGGAAACCTTCCCGTCCTACCAGGCTTACCCGTGTATCTGCCGGTGGTGTTTCCAACTCCAGGTCCAATGTTTCTTCAGGCCATTCCAGGGTGATGGCATACACATTCCCGTTATTTTTCGTGTATGCCAGGTATTGATACATTGAATGGTACGTACCAGTAAGTCCGTTCTCAGCATCTGAATGGTCGGTTAAAAAAAAGTTTTTTGATGGTATGACCGTGTTTTCTCCGCCATTTTCCGACCACATCAGCGAGACCATGGCATTTTGTTTGGTTTCATAATATGCCACCCTGACGGGATAACATGTTCCGGCCTGTAACCGAATGTGCCCATGTTCTACATTTTGCACTGTGTTTTCCATTACATTGCCCTCTGCCGCATTTTCATCCTGGTCCCACAGGTCTAGAACCAGCTTATCATCAATCCAAACCCGCATACCATCATCAGCGTGCCCCTGAAATGTATAATCGGCTGTTACATCCGTTCTAATGAATCCGGACCATTGCACCGTAAAATCATCTTCCCGGATGGGCTTCATAGGGGTGTTCCGGACCCACATAAAATGAATGGCGGTATCCACCCGCTCCACCTCTACCGGGCGTTCCTGTCCGGTCCTGATCCACATTTCCGATCCATAAATAGCCTCACCGTTAACGTTTAGCCAGTCACCCAATTGATGTAACCGTTCCTGTTGAAGCAGGGGAATCTGGCCGTCTGCTTTCGGCCCAACATTGATGGTCATACCCCCGCCATTGGCCACCGCTTTAACAAAAAAATGAATGAGCTCCGTACCGGACATGTAAGCGTCCAAAGGTTCATTCCGGTTTAACCCGAATGAACGGCCAAGCCCCCGCACCTCACTCCACGGACGATCGGATTCAATCAGCCCGGAACTGTATTCAGGTGTGCGAAATCCAATGTTGCTGCCATGTCCCCACCGGTCGTTGACAATCGCATCCGGTCCCACCAGGTTATAATACCAGGCAATCAGTTCACGTGCATGCCAGTCCTCTGCTGTATTATACCATTCTCCGTCTGTAAACAACACGTCAGGCTGGTAGGTTGACACGAGATCCCTGAACTGGGGGATCATGTGCCGATCGACATATTCCTCGATCTGGTCGTTCGGATCGGTGTACCACCGGTGCAGCGGGTGGTTCCATTCGGGTAGTGAATAATAAAGGCCAAATTTCACATTGGTTTTCCGTACTGATCCTGCCAATTCACCCACCAGGTCACGGTGTGGTCCAACGTCCATACTGTTCCATCCCGGTGCCTGGGCACTCGGCCACAGGCAATAGCCATCGTGATGCTTGGCCACCAATATGATATAACGGGCACCGGCATCAACAAACAGCCGGGCCCATTCATCCGGATCAAATAATTCGGCTCTAAATAGCGGGGCGAAATCACGATAAGTAAAATCTTCACCGTAGTTTGTTTTCATAAAGTGTGTACGTAATTCGTTACCCGCTTGCAAGCCACGCAGATACCATTCGGCATAGGACTCCCGGCCTCCGTATGCGGGAACGGAATATACCCCCCAGTGAATAAAAATACCCAGCTTGGCATCTTTAAACCACTGTGGATAGGGCCGGCTGCGCAATGATTCCCAGGTAGTATCCCATGTTTCCTGGCATGACACATCGATTGTTAATATGCTGAAAACAAAAAAAATAATCAGGACCCGAATCATGTTTCCGATTGGATTATTCATATTCTCCATTATGAAATTCTGTTGTTATGATCATTCTGAATCCGAATATAATTAAAATATGCTGGACTGACAGCGGAAAAAGATCATTGTAGTTTTCAAAGCTGGTTCTAATGCATTCCGGGAAACGATGTGGATGTGATAAAATACGTATTTAAATACTGAATTAAATACGTATTTTTTAAATTATTCCGGTCGATTGGAGGGTAACCAGAAGTTATGTATTTTTAAGAATCATTATACCTTGTCATCATGAAAACCTTGCGCATCCTGGCCTGTCTAATCTTCATTTTGTCATCCCTGTCCTTGAATGGACAATACCATGCGGTTCCTGATGATCTGTCATTCAAGATGGATCTTAACGGTACCTGGAAATTTAATGGAGCACCGGAAAAGCAGCTTACCGGTATTGAAAACTGGCCGGATATCCGGGTTCCTGGTGAGTGGGAAATGCAGGGTTTTAAGGTCGAACCGGGTACCCGTGTAAAATATGCGCGACAGTTCGAGATTCCCGATGAATGGGCCGGCAAGCAAGTGTTCCTGAGATGCGATGCCATATTCAGTGATGCCCGGGTGTTCATTAACGGATCCCTGGCAGGCTCCCACCTTGGTGGCATGACGGCCTTCGAACTGGATGTCACGGGCCTGTTGGATTTCGAACAACAAAATACGATAGAGATCGGCATCATCAGCGAGTCTTTGGCCGACACATTGATGTCCGGCAGCCAGTATGCCGCACACCCGTTGGGTGGCATACTACGCAAAATATACCTTTTCGCCACACCAAAAGTATATCTGGAAAAGCCCACCATCTTAACCATCCTCGATCAAAGCTGGAAAGATGCCCGGCTGGAGATCCATTCAACACTCAAGAACAGCAAAAATCGCCCTGCCGAAACAGAAATGGAGGTGGTGCTGACCGATCCCTTTGGTTTGCCCATTAATCTGGAAGGATCGGTCACCAGGCTGACAGTACACAATAATACTCAGCCATTAACCCTGGAGTTTAACATTAAAGATCCGTATAAATGGACGGCCGAGCACCCGTTCCTTTATAGAGTGGATATTCTGGTATCATCTGGCACGGACGCATATCGGTTTTCCGAAACCATTGGATTCCGGCAGATTGAAGTGGTGGGTAACCAGGTGTTTCTGAATGGTTCTCCCATCAAGCTGAAGGGTGTAAATCGACATGAGATCCATCCATTGAGGGGCCGTAGCCTGAATGAAGAATTATGGGAGAAAGATGCCCGGATGTTTAAGGATGCCAATGTCAATTATATCCGTACCTCGCATTACCCTCCCGGTGAAGAATTCCTGGATTGGTGCGATCGGCTGGGCCTCTATGTAGAACTGGAGAATCCTCTGTGCTGGGTGGGGCATGGTGCCAACGAGAAATGGACGGAATCGGATCCTCATAACCAACGATTTTATGGTTACCTGGAACAACTCGCCCATGAAACCACTGCATTTTATGGCAACCATCCGTCCATCCTCATCTGGTCGCTGGCAAATGAATCGGCCTGGGGCCCTAACTGGACCAAACTCCTTGAACTATATAACACGCTGGATCCCACACGCCCGAAAAGTTTCCACGACCAGGCCGTGGGAGGATATAATAATTTCGGGAGCGTGGACATGCAGATTGCCAACTGGCATTACCCCGGACCCGAAGGGGCCCGTACAGCAGAGAACTTCCCAAGGCCCATGTTATTTGGAGAATATGTCCATCTCAATACCTATAACCGGGAGGAGATTGTCACCGATCCGGGTGTGCGGGATGCCTGGGGGCGGGCGTTTCACACCATGTGGGAAACCATGCAATACTGCCGCGGATGCCTGGGAGGGGCTATCTGGTCCGGCATTGATGATGTATTCCTGATGCCGGATGGGAGGGCCATCGGGTATGGGGAATGGGGGCCCATCGATGGGTGGCGGCGCACCAAACCGGAGTACTACCATATGAAAAAAACCTATGCTCCGGTGAAGATCCATAACCGGGAAGTACCGGTCCCGGATCCGGGAGAACCCATCCGTCTGCAGGTAGAGAACCGGTACGATTTTACCCACCTGGAAAAAGGTTCATTCAGGTATACCCTGAATAATGAAAGTCGATCATTGTTTTTTGATCTCTCACCACGGTCGGAGGGCATTCTTAGTGTCTATACCGGAATCCAACCCCGCGGTGGGGATACGCTCTTTTTGGAATTTTTCGATCCCGATGATCGACTTGTTGATGCCACAGCCATACAGATCGGAAAACCGGAAACGATGGATATCCCCTTTGAAGGATTAAAAAATGAAGCCTTACGCATCAGTGACTCAAAAAAATTCCTCGATATTAAAACACCGTCCTCAGCCTGGCGACTGGATAAACGAACCGGCCAGATCATTTGGGGAAAATTAAATGATCAAACAGTGTTCACCGGCGGACCTCTGCTCATGATCGAGCCACTGAAAACAACCGGTGCCAGTACCGAACATCGGCGCACCATCGAGCCCCTGAATAATATCTGCCAGGACTGGGACTGCAATGGGTTTGAAGTGATTGGAGCCGTGGATACAGTGAAGATCCGGGTGACCGGAACGTACCTTGAAGCAGAAGGCACACTCGAATACCAGATTACCAAAGATGGCAACTTATTGGTATCATACGTATTTTTATCAAAGATTGAGATCAATCCCCGGCAATGGGGACTGGTCTTTTCCCTGGCACGGTCATTCGAAAACCTGGAGTGGAACCGGGATGGTTTGTGGTCGCTTTACCCGGAGGGGCACATCGGTCGCACACATGGAAAAGCGGTTCCATTTCCAATGGCTGAAGCGGTTGCGTTCAGGAATGAACCGCCATATCCCTGGGAATGGGATCCATCACCCTGGGGTTGTAATGATTTTAAGGCCACACGTGAGAATCTTCTCTGGGCCACACTCACCAACGAGAATGGCTCGGGTATCCTGGTCCGGGAAAACGGGATAAATGCCCTTCGGGCTTATGTGGATGGCGACATGATCCGCTTCCTGGTAACCGGTTTCCATACCGGGGGTGGCGACGCTTTCCTGAATGCCCATTACCAGAACGAGCGCAGGCCATTGAAAGATGGCAGCAAGATCAAAGGACAGGTCAAACTGAGCCTGGTGAATGGAAGAAAATAGTTGATGGTTGTGAGTGTTGAGTGTTGAGTGGTCTGTGTTGAGTGTTGAATGGTTGGGGGTGACAACGATAGCCCGATATCATGCTGAATTTGAACGATTTCCTATTTATGATTCATTTCCAGTGATTTGGCCAAGATGGATAAATGTGGTACCTTAATGGATGAATTAAAAACCCTAACTAAAATGAAAACCAGATTCATTGTATTGGCATGGCTCATTGCAGTCTTTTCATGCACACCCAACAAAAGTCTTACTGACGATGATAAGGAAACAATAAAAGG
>Ga0209536_100003728_pt1 | contig 24344 bp, 23 predicted proteins | sample DeeMarSeWOR28_12_FD_187461 | JGI IMG/M metagenome (GOLD analysis project Ga0209536, IMG submission 187461) | Marine sediment microbial communities from White Oak River estuary, North Carolina - WOR-2-8_12 (SPAdes) (version 2) | ecosystem: Environmental > Aquatic > Marine > Intertidal zone >...
CCTAATCAACTTAATCAACTCCATCTGCCATGCCCTGACACTTGTCACTGTTGACTGCTTGCTCGTTATCGGGATAAAGGGAGATTCTCCATGCTTCTGGTAATAAACATCAACAACACCAACACCATGTTGGGCCTGCACCACAACCAAAAATGGATCGCCAACTGGCGGGTGTCCTCCGATCGGGCCAAACTGGCGGACGAATACGGCATGCTGCTCAAAAGTCTGTTCGATTTCGCAGGATACCAATGGGAGCAGATTTCCGCCATCGCCATTGCCAGTGTGGTCCCCCCGCTGACATCCACATTTATCGAGATGTGTGAACGGTTTTTCAAGTGCCGCCCCCTGGTCGTCAGCCATGAAATCAACCTGGGCGTAAGGGTGCGCACCGACTACCCCGCCGAAGTGGGCGCCGATCGCATCCTCAACGCCTTGGCCACCCACCGGCTTCATGGCAGCCCGGCCATCGTGGTGGACTTCGGCACGGCCACCACCTTTGACGCCATATCCGCCGAGGGCGACTATCTGGGCGGGGCCATCGCACCGGGGCTCGGCATAGCCGCCGAAGCATTGTTCAGCCGCACGGCCAAATTGCCCCGCATCGAACTGGTGGCGCCGCCGGCGGCGATCGGCACCAACACGGTCCAGTGCATGCAGGCCGGACTGGTCCTGGGCTATGTAGGGCTGATCGAAGGCCTGGTGGATCGCATCCGCGCTGAACTCGGCGGTCAGGCCCGGGTTATCGGCACCGGAGGTCTGGCACCGGTGCTGGCTAAAGAAACCAGGGTTATCGAAATCGTGGATCAAATGCTGACCCTCGAGGGCTTGCGCTTAATTTACGAGTTAAATCAGGAGGATTCCGTATCAAGTTAGCAGCTGCAGGTGGACATCGGGTCGGCAGCACCCGCCCCATGCGCCAGCAGTTAGACCACGAAAGCCATTGATAAACATTTTCTGACAAATGCTGCGCGGAATTGAAGATGGCCTTAATTGTGCGTGGGAGCGGCTTCCAGAGTCAATCATCGATAGATGCAGAGTGGGGGCCGTGTCCACACCGTAGCTATTAGGGTTTGGAAAGGTTGGGGGATAAGATGACCGAAATACCATTGCTCAAGGATAAACATATCGTTGTGGGCGTAAGCGGGGGTATCTCTGCCTATAAAGTTGCCGGGTTGACCAGCCGGCTGGTGCAGGCCGGGGCCCTGGTCGATGTCATCATGACGGCGGCCGCCACCCGATTCGTGGGACCGATCACGTTTCAGGCCCTTACCCGGCGACCGGTGGTCACGGAAATGTTCGCACTGCTTGCCGAAACCGAAATCGGCCATGTGGCACTCGGCAAACGCGCCGACCTGTTGGTGATCGCACCTGCCACCGCCAATACCCTGGCCAAACTGGCCCACGGACTTGCAGACAACCTGCTCACCACCACCAGCCTTGCCTGCCGGGGCCCCATCCTGCTGGCGCCGGCCATGGAAACCGGCATGTGGCAGAATTCGGCCACCAGCGCCAACATGGCATTGCTGCGCGAACGGGGCTTTCATTTCATCGGTCCGGAGGAAGGCCGGCTGGCATCGGCCGCCACCGGGCCCGGCCGCATGGCCGAACCGGAGGATATCTTCGAGGCCTGCCGCTGGGTATTGGCCCGCAAAGGCCCGCTGGCCGGGAAACATGTCCTGGTAACCGCCGGCTGCACGTGGGAGCCGTTCGATCCCGTGCGCTATATCGGCAACCGCAGCTCCGGCAAGATGGGTTTTGCGCTGGCGACGGCTGCCCGGGACTGCGGCGCGGAGGTGACCCTGGTTCACGGTCCCACCGCGCTATCCGGAGGCTACGGCGTGCGGTGTTGCCCGGTGCAAACGGCCCGGCAGATGCACGATGCGGTGCTGGATGAAATTGCCGCCACCGATGTTTTGTTGATGGCCGCCGCCGTGGCTGATTACCGGCCCGCCGCCTTTGCCGATCAAAAAATCAAAAAAGGCCGGGGCAGCCGCAGCGTCGAGCTGGCCCCCAACCCGGATATCCTGCTGGCCGTGGCCAAGCAAAACAAGCGCGGCAGCCGGCTGCAGGTGGTGGTCGGGTTCGCAGCTGAAACGCAGGACCTGCTGCAAAACGCCCGCAAAAAACTGGACCGCAAAAAGCTCGACCTGATCGTCGCCAATGACGTTTCAGCCTCGGACAGCGGCTTTCGGGTCGACACCAATCGGGTAACCCTGGTGGAGCCGCAAAAAGAGCCGACAACCTTACCGCTGCTGTCAAAAGATGAAGTGGCCGCCAATATTATCCAACGGGTTATAGAAAAACTGGAAGAAAAAGCACCGAGCGCTAACAAAAGATGAGCGCCTGTCTGCCAGGCATGGCGGGCTGGTTTGGTGTAAATATGTTTTTATAGATCCAATAGGTTGAATTGCTTCATTCCGGTGTCAGGGCATGGCGGGCGGGAGACTCAAATGCAACCGGGGCGCCCTGTCCGCCAGACTTGACTTAATTCTTGGTGGTCTTAAGTTTGAGTTAGCTGCAGGCAAATTTAACATGACGGAGGGTCGATGAAACACGTTGCTCAAACTAACAAGAAAATTCTGGCAACCACCATCGTATCTGCACTGGTGCTCATCGCCCTTCAGGTCGTCCTGGCCGGTTGTGCCGCAACCGGCGGCCTCAAGCGGTCAGGCGTTTATTCCAGCCAGGAGGCAACCGACCAATGGCATTCTTTTGAAATCCTGCCCGACCATAACTACTACTGCTACGGCCCGGATGCCCGACCCTTTTTCATCATCGCCATCGCCAAACAATACAACCTCACGTCCAAACTCTGGCGGCCCGTCGACCTGACACCGGAGCGCCTCAAGAAATGGATCGATATCCCGCCGCGGGTGGGATACGATCCGCGGACCTATGGTGCCGATATTAGGGGTCCCAATGGCGAACGGATCGGCCTGTGGTATTCGGTGCGCGACTGGCGGGACAAGGGGTCGGCAACCCTGGGCGAAGGCAATCAGGTTGCCGTCACGACGCCGCTGAGAATGGAGGAGCAGCAGCGCCGGCGGACCATTTCAACCAGCGGCGTTTTAGACATTTAAAGGGCGCGGATTCGGCCGGCAGGGAGCGTACCGGTGAAAATAAGGAAAAAAATGAGTCAAACGACAGCCGTTTTCGTGCTGATGACGGCTTTAATGACAGGAGTGCTGACCGGTTGTGCCGGCACCGGCCGAAAAAGTTCGGGGGTCATCTCCAGCCAGGAAGCAACCGCTATCTGGCATTCCTATGAAATTTTACCCAACTACCATTACTACTATTACGGCCCGGATGCGCAGCCCTTCTATGTAATGGGTATCGATGATCAATACCGCCTCGCCTCGAACCTCTGGAAGCCCGTCGATCTGACACCGGCAATGCTCAAAAGCTGGTTCAACTATATTCAGCCGCGGGTGGGATACGATCCGCAGACATATGGCGCCTTTATTACGGGACCCAACGGCGAACGGATCGGCCTGTGGTATTCGGTGCGCGACTGGCGGCGCAAGGGGTCGGCCAGACTCGACGATAATAACCAGGTTTTTGTCACCACCCCGCCAACGAACGAACAGCCCAAAAAGATGTTATTTTATTTCAACCGCGACTAGGCTGCTGTACCTTGCAAGGGAACCGGCGTGATAAAAGAGGCTTCTAAACCCTGGCGGGCTTGACTTCATTTCACGCAATCCTTACCATTCAGCTGTGTTGTTGCCAATCCCATATCGTAAAAGGAGAAACCATGAAGCACATCGTTCAGATTAGACCGAAAGCGGGGAAAATACCGCTCCTGGTGTTACTCGTTTTGGTTGTTATTCACATCGCGCTGGCCGCTTGTGCCACCGCACCCGATCTTAAAAAAGGTTCAGGGGTTGTGCCCAGCCAGGAGGCTACCGACATATGGCATTCCTACGAGATCCTGCCCAACTATAATTACTACGCCTCCGGCCCGGAATCTCAGCCCAATTACATTATCGGCATCGATAATAAGTACCGCCTCAATTCCAAACTCTGGCGACCCGTTGACCTGAAACCGGAATTGCTCAAGAAATGGTTCAACTTCGTTCGACCGCGGGTGGGATACGATCCGCAGACATACGGCGCTTTTATTACGGGACCCAACGGCGAACGGGTCGGCCTGTGGTATTCAGTACGCGACTGGCGTCTTATGGGGTCGGCAAGAGTCGGGGAAGAAAACACGATTTCCGTCAGACTGCCGCCTGAGCCGGGAGGCGCTAGGGGGACCACTAGAAGAAATAAATATTACTAATTAGAGATCGACCGGGGATGTTGATCCGGAATCGGTGAACGAGGGGTCTGAGGAGAAACTGGCAATTGGTCGCGCTGGGAATCGAGGCTGTCAAAGCCATCAATATAGAGGTGTCCTCCAAATGCAATGCCGGCTGCCCTTTTTGCAGTCGTCGGCAAAAAGTCCGGCCCTACGCCGGTCAGTTGATTGCGCTGGCGGACTTCAAGCTGCTGCCGGCCGACCTGATCCAACGACTGCGACGGCTGACCTTCGGCGGCAATTTTGGCGACCTGTGTTGCAATCCCGACGTCCTGGAAATTGCGGCCTATATCAGACGGCTTAATCCGGACATCATTCTGGAAGGCGATACCAACGGGTCATCCGGCGATGCGGCGTGGTGGCAGGCACTGGGCGCCAGTTTTCAGAAGGGCGCCATGGTGTTTGCCCTGGACGGTCTGGCGGACACCCACCGGCGGCATCGCCGGGGCACCGATTTTCACAAAATTATCGAAAATATGCGGGCCTTTGTGTCCGGCGGGGGATCGGCCCAGTGGCAGTTTATCGTCTTTAAGCACAACGAGCATCAGTTGCAGGCGGCGGAAGATCTGGCGCGGGCGATCGGCTGCCGCCGGTTCTATGCCCTGGCATCGCGGGATTTCAGCCCGGATCTGGCCCCACCCGAAATGATTGAATTTCGCATCAAGCGTGAGGTTTTTACCGACTACCGGCAAGGGCTGGAAGGCTGCGACCGTCAGGCCCTCTGCAGACCCCTGGTCGACGGGACGATCTACATCGCCGCAGACGGCAGCGTCCATCCCTGCTGCTATGCCCACCTGATGTACATCACCGAGCACAACGCCAAGTTTGGATTCATCGCCCCGCTGGTGGAAAAATACCACGAGCGGATCAGTTTCAAAACCCGCCCCCTGGCCGAAATTCTCCAGGGCGCGTACTTCAGGGAAGTTTTCGAAAAAGCCAGGACCAATGCCTATTGCCAGACAAAATGCAACCGGTTCAGAAAACAGATTCGCCGGCAACTGGTGATCCGCGATCGCTTTTTCGACCAGTAGCGCCTCAAAAATTGGGAGCGGCTTTACGGTTGAATTGGACCCCAACCCTATTGCTGCGCCGGCTTTTGGAACTCCGGCAGATCCTGAAATACGATGGTACTTTTCCCCTCGCTAAAGGCCGTTGATGTTTTAACGACCACAGCGAATACCAGCTCATCCTTGCCGTCATGGTCGAGGTCCCCTAAAGCAAAATCACTGATATATTTGGACACCGGCTGGGTGCGCCAGGCGGGCACAAAGGCTAGCCCGTTCCAGGCCAGATATTCTATCTGACCGGATTTGAAGACTTTCAACCGTTGAAACGCCCGCGCGCTTTCGGTGTTTTTGACCACCAGCACGGCGGGAGCGCCATCCCAGGCCGGCGCCGTTACAATGATGCGGGTGGGCAGATAATAGCGATCCATATCTTCCTTATTACCCTCATCGGGAATTTCCAGATATATATCAGTAGATCCATAATTATCAGCGCTTTGCCACTGCTCGGCACCGCCCGGATCCGATAGCCGCAGATAATCCAAGTGCGAGTAGGACAGAATCATTTCCTGGCCGTTGTTGTTGATATCCCCCAGGGTAAAACTGTAAGGGTTTAGATTCAACCGTGCCGGCACGCCCAGGTTATCTTCGGCCACATAGGATCCGCCGCGCCAGACAAGCTCGGAGATCGGACCGTCAAAAATTCGGTTCGCACCGAAGGTATCCGTTAAGCTTCCCTGGCGTTGTCCCACCAGGACCGCACCGCGGTTCGGCAGATGCAGCACCCGCAAAAACCGCCGGTCGTTTTCCACGATCTTTTTAAATTGTTTCCCATCCCATTCGACCACCATAGAGCGCAGCTGGGGAGCGCCGGCTTGCAATGAGGTCGATGCTTGGGGGCCGACGTTCAAAATCGGCCGATTGGTTATAAATATTTCAGCCATCCCGTTGCCGTTGATATCGGCCACGTCAACACTGATATACGAATTATATTTTTCTTCCTCCACGGAACCAAGGAGTGTTAGGCGCCCCTGCTGGTACCGGAAGACTTGCAGGGTATGGTTATCGATCACGGCAACCTCGGAATGGCCGTCGCCGTCAACATCTCCCAGGGCCAGGCCGCGAAGCTGGCTTTTAAATTGCCGCCCGATTCTCCAGGCGCCGGCTGCTGCCATGTTCGGCTGCATCCCCATTGCGGCCGGTTCATCCCGCACGTCCGAGCTCATCAGCTTTTCCGGGTGCATCCGGTGCTCGTCGACGACGTCCGCCTGTGGTTTGGGTGCCGGCTGCCGGGCCTGGGGTTGGCTGCCGAACACATCTTCGTTGACCCGGGTGCAAAACATATCGATATGCTCGATGACCGCCCCCTGGGTCTTGCCAACCTGATTGACGGCTACCGCCGGCTTGCCCTGGCTGACATCCAGCATGCGGATATCGGTGCTGATGCGATCGCCCAGCATCATCAGGCTGCCGACCACGACATAGTCGGCCTTGAGTTGGCCCGCCAGCCCAATGGCCGCGGCGTCCGCCGTCACCGCAGCGCCGAGGGCTTCAACGGCCTTGAGCGTTTCCTGCTGGCTGATAATCTCCGTTTTCCCAGGTTGATACAGTCGGGAGGACAGCATGCTGCGGATGCCGTTCTGCAAAAAGCTGACATCTTTGTCGGCATGGATCGCCAGCGGCAGAATCAGCACCCGCTTTGGCGGGGCGGCGAATACCACGCCAACCATCACAGCGACGGCAATCACGCCCAAGGCTGACCTTAATATGTTTTTAAAGGATCTCATAATCATAGAAACCATTGAAGCTTTGAAAGAATCATGGCCCTTCGTATGGTTTTAGAGTGTGCGGGAGCGGCTGCCAGCCGCGACGGGACCGGTCAGCCAGCATGCTCGCGGCTGGAAGCCGCTCCCACCGAACAGTCATACCTTATACGCTAGATCGGCTTTTGTTTTCAAGAAAATCTTGCCACAAAATAAAAGCCCCGCCAAATGGCGGGGCTTTTGTTTACCTTCTATATTGCAATCAGAGACTGCAAGTTCTAGAAATCAATCTGGAACTTGTGATAGACTCGGGCGAACGAATCCGGGCTGTCGTCCGTCACGCCCGTGCCGCCGTCATCCAGACTGATTTTACCGAAACCGGCTGCGATGGAGTAGGTCGCCATATCGGTAAGTTTCCAGGCCAGACCGGCATTGATTTCATAGCCGTCGGAGTCTCTCCAGTAGTTATCCGTGCCGTTCGCGTTTTCTTTGGCATTGGAAGCCCAGTAGAGTCCGGCGCCACTGATGGAAAGCTCCTCGGAAAGCGCCAGGCTGCCGAAGAGTTGCACCATGGTGACGGCCTTGTATTCCGACCAGGTTCTCCCGGAAAAGGTGTTATCACCGTCTGTGGCACTGTTGCCGCCGATATTGGCCCAGTCGGCGCCGAAAACGGTCGGGGTGAAGTCCTCACCGAAACCGAATCCATCGCCGAGATCATCGGACCAGCTGCCGTAGGCGGCCAGAAGTCCGACCTGGCCGGCGCCGATGTTCCACCAGCCCTTGCCGTAGGCGCCATAATAGGAATCTTTTTCACCAATTGTATCATCTTGATCCGAATTGACATAGTTAACCTCGGCCTCAAAACCGATATCGCCGAAGGTCCCGTTGGCACCGAGCAGGACGAGGATATTCTTGATACCGTCACTGCCCTGATCCCGAACCGCATTGGAGGCATCGACATAACCGAGCAGCGGCAGGATGCTGACATCGCCCAGTTTGGTGACCATGGCCAGGTAATAGGCATCGCCGTCGTCTTTTTCAGAGTCTTCCTGAAGCTTGCCGAGTTCGGCGTTTTTCTCCAGAATGCCGATGACCGGACCAAGCCCGGTGGGCTGAGTAACTTTTACACGGTATTTGCCCCTGGCACTGTTACCAAAATCAGAAGCCCAGGCACCACCGGTCATCAGACCAAGATCCAGCACGGTGCCGTAAGCATCGAAGGTGTGGGAACTGAATACGCGCTTGAAGTGGATATTGTCGTCCAAGCCGCGACCGTCTTCCTCAGCTCTGTCGTCCTCGTTTGGGCCGGGTTCCCAGTTTTCATCATGGATTTCGAAGTTGACGATGACCCGGGTTTTGTCGGACACCAGCAGCCGGGTGGTCAGGTCGAGTTCCATATCGTAGTACATGTAATCGAACGCGTCGCCGCTGACACCACTGCTATTGTCGATGTAGCTGCCCCTGACATTGTACATGCCCTTGATGTCGACGTCTACCGCAAAGGCAAAGCCGGCGGTCAGCAGTACGCACAGAAGTGCAAATAAAAATTTCTTCATCTTGTTTTCTCCTTAACGTCATAAATTGTTAAAATTTGCCTAATAATTTGCCTAATAATTTGTCATTTGCCCTGTAATTCCGATAACCTGCACCTCCTTTCCGGGCTGGAATCTACCCCCATCAACCGTTTGGGGCTGATGCCCCGCCTAATAGCCTAATATTTTTCATCATTTTTTGGCCGATGACGGTAATTCTAAGCATGATAGAATGGAAACCGCCCAAAGTCAAGATTTTTTTGATTTTTTTGATGGATTCGGGCAACAATTTAGCCCAATGAAAAAAGTTTGGATTTCACGGGGTTGGCGTGAATAACATAGAAATATCTTAGAGAGAAGCGTCGCTTCTTTCAATCGAAACACGTTGAATCAAATCAAGGCTGGAAGCCGCTCCGGCGATCAACCTGTTTCACGTGGTGCCGTCCTGTGGGAGCGGCTTCCAGCCGCGATCATTAACCACACTTTCCTCTCGGCATAACGATATGATAATTTTCACTTTCAAAAGGAAAACACGGCAAGTCCGAGCTTCTTCAATTTTACCTTGAACTTTCGATCAAAGGTAGCGACTGAGGCTCCTTTGGTGTTCCTGCAAACTACCGCGACGATGGCATCACCATAGTCGGGGATATTTTCTGGCCAGAGTTCGAAAAGCGTTTTCAGATTAAAATGATCGATAAATTCAATGCCCGGTAAATTGATAAAATCCCTGATGATGTCCCTTATCTCGGCTTTGTCGATACCATACACCGCATCCATTACATAAACAAATTCGGTCAGCACATTCTGGGGACAGAGCACCCTGACCTTCAGGCGGGCCGCGTTGTCAAACAGGGCGGCAATCTTATCCTGCTGGACCGGGTTCCTGTCGGTTACAAAAGATATCAACGCATTTGTATCGATAATAAGCTTTTTCACCGGTATTTTCCCACCCTTTTTTGGCGCGCTTTTTGAATGTCGTTTTCAATATTGCCGGATCCGGTTTTTATGCGATTGCGGTGGTTTAAAAATTTTTTGTGAACGGGCAATACGACAATCCTCCCGTTATCTACACTCCAATCCAGGGTGTCGTGAATGGAAAGCTTGAGTCTTTCCCGCACATCTTTGGGTATGGTGGTTTGAAACTTTGATGTAATCACGGATTGCATGGCTGAGACCTCCTGATTTCTCCTTACAAAAACACAATAAGGTAAGGGGGCCTGTTTGTCAAATAAAAGATGAATTCGATTTCATCGAATTCATCAGACGATCCGCCTGAACGATTTTTCGAGGGTCCGCATCTCCCAGCGCAGCCAGGTGGGGCGCCCGTGGGGGCAGTGGGAGGGATTGTCGCAGCCGTCGAGCTGGTCGAGCAGCCCCTTGATCTGGGCATCTGAAAGGGCCTGGTTGGCGCGGATGGCACCGTGGCAGGCCATCACGATACGGCATTGCGCCAGCGCCTGATCGAGACCGGGGGCCGCACCGATCTCGGCGATTTTTTCGACCATTTCGATTAAAATCGGTTTGACCTCCTTCTCGGCCAGCAGGGCCGGCACGGCCTTGACCACGAAGGTGGTGCCGCCGAAGGGCTCGACATCCAGGCCCATCCGGCTGAATTCCGAAATCATCTTTGCAAGCACACCGGCTTCCCGGTAGCCCAGCTCGATGGTCTCCGGCACCAGCAGTCGCTGGGCGGATATCTCGGCACCGGTCGCGCGGCCGCTGAACTGCTCATAGAGCACGCGCTCGTGGGCCGCATGCTGGTCGATCAGGATCAGCCCCTGCTCCGACTCGCACACAATGTAGGTGTTGTGAAACTGGCCGATGACACGCATGCTACCGAAGGGCTTTTGCTGCCAAATTTCGCGTTGCGCGTCCCCCGATTGCAGATTTGGGATTGCGGAGTGCGGAGTGACATCAGATCCGATGCGGTCTGCCGGATAGGGGTCGTCAGATATTTGCTGTGAAACCGGCATTCTGGATTTCGTTCCTTTAAATCCGAGATCCGAAGTCCGAAATCCGAAATCATTTGGGGTTGCTTCTGAAACCTTTGCCGCTGCATCCGTCTGCACGCGGGTGGTATGATCGGCGGGCCTCCACCGGGGCAGATCGACCTCGTACAGCTTCTGGGCCACGGCGCGCCGGACGGCCGCGTGCACAACCTGCTGGCGGGCGAAGCGGACTTCGCTTTTGGTGGGATGAACGTTGACATCCACCGCATCAAAGGGCAGCTTGATCGAAATTACCGCCACCGGAAACTGACCCTTGACCAGCCTCTGGGCATAGCCCTCAAACAGGGCATGCTGAACGATCCGGTCGCGCACAAAGCGACCGTTGACGTATATGAATATGGCCCGGGAAGTGCGGCGGCTCACCCGGGGCGAGGCGATCCAGCCGCCGACCGACAGGCCGTTGTCGATGAATTCAACCGCATGCAGGCTGTTTTTCAGATCCCGGCCCAACACATCCACCACCCGGTCAAGGGCTTTTGAGGCCGCGGGCCAATCTTTAACGGTTTTGCCGTTGTGGGTCAGGCGAAACTGCACCGCGGGCGCTCCCAGGGCGATTCTGGCGACCATGTCGGCGATGTGCCCCGTCTCGGTACCGATGGTCTTCAAAAATTTGCGCCGGGCCGGCGTATTGAAAAACAGCTGCCGCACCGCGACCATGGTGCCCACCGGCGCACCGACTTCGCGAACGTCTTTTATTTTGCCGCCCGCCACCCGGATCTCGGTGCCGGTGTCGGCAGCTACGGCCCGGGTGGTTAGATCAAAGCGCGAAACCGCAGCGATACTCGGCAAAGCCTCACCCCTGAATCCCAGGGTGCCGATGGCAAAAAGGTCTTGGTCCTTGAAAATTTTGCTGGTGGCGTAACGCTCAAGGGACAGCAGCGCATCATCGTGCCCCATGCCGCTGCCGTTGTCGGAGACCCGGATCAGGGAGCGCCCGCCCTTTTCGATATCCACCACTATCCGGGAGCTGCCCGCATCGAGGGCATTTTCCACCAGCTCCTTGACCACCGATGCCGGCCGCTCCACCACCTCGCCGGCCGCAATTTTGTTGGACAGGATTTCGGGTAAAATTTTTATTTTTGACATGTGTTGGTCTTTTTTTTAGCTTATTAGCTGTGGTGTCTATAAGATACTTATAAGAGTGCTTTAATAAATAAAAATTTTGTGTTTGGTTTTTGGTGTTTTGTGTTTGGTTGTTCGGATTGGACCTTTGGTTTGGTCGTATCTGCTAATTTTGAAATTTAAAATTCCTTTATGGCCAAAAAATAATTGTGAAAACCAATCTCCAGTCGCTAAAGAGGCGATCAGGCATTTTTCCCTATCGATTTCATGTAGGCATTAAGGCTGGGGCCGATTTGATCGATCAAAAGTTGTAATTTAGCTGTTTGATCGGTATCAACCAATTTTCGTCTTTTGGCTCTGCGCAGCCAATATTTAGTCTCGTTGAAAGATCCTCTGGCAATTCTGATAAACCGTTTGTTTTCTTTGGGTGTGCCCCTGCCTGCCCCTTCAGCGATATTCGCGCCGACGCTATCCGCTGCATCTACCCATTGCTGTCCTAAGGTAATTTTTTCAAAGTATTTCCAGGTTATAACGATATCCCATATCTCATCCGCCAGCTGCTCGGCTAACTGAAAGACTTTGAGATCCTCGAAAGGCAAAAATGCCATTGTAACCCCCGATACCAAACACTGAACACCAAACACCAAACACCAAACACCAAACACTAAACACCAAACACCAAACACTAAACACCAAACACCAAACACTAAATATCTATCTATTTAAACACCCGAAACCAGACAATACAGAAAAAGGCCACCACCCCGTCCTTCCAGGTAATCTTCTTGCCTTCCTCGTAAGAGCGGCCGCTGTATGATATGGGCACTTCATAGATCCTGGGCCGCAATCTGGCAATTTTGGCGGTGACCTCGGGTTCAAAACCGAAGCGGTTCGATTTCAGATCGATCCGCTCGAGAATCTGGCGCCGAAAGACCTTGTATCCCACCTCCATATCGCTCAGATTCAGGTTGTTGAGCAGATTGGAAAGCAGGGTCAGGAATTTATTGCCGGCATAGTGCCAGAAAAAGAGCACCCGGTGGGGTCCTCCCAGAAAGCGGGAGCCGTAGACGACGTCGGCCCTTCCATCCAGTATGGGTTCCAGTAGCCGGCCGTAATCCCTGGGGTCGTATTCCAGATCCGCATCCTGGATGAGAATAATCTCACCGGTGGCCTGCGCGAAACCCTTTCGCAGGGCCGCCCCTTTGCCCCGGTTGCGGGTCTGATCAAGCACGACGAGATTGTCATAATCGTCTGCGATGCGGTTCAATGCCTGGGCAGTCCCATCGCTGGAGCCGTCATTGACGATAATGACTTCCTTTTCAAGGGCGACCTCCTGGACGCGCCGCACGATTTCCTGGATGGTTTTTTCTTCGTTATATACGGGTATGACAACTGAAAGCTTCACGGATAATCCTTCCAACAGGGCCATGGCGAAACTTTAGCTTCATTTGGTCTTAAAAAAATTCACCAGATACTCCGCATCCAGCGGTGAAAGATCGAATTTCAGGCTGGCTTCCTCTATCAGCTTTAACAGCGGTTGGGGTTTTCCATACTGGCGCTCATCTGAAATCCATTTGATCGCTTTTCTCAGATCTTCGCCTTCGGGCTGAACGGTTGTCATGGTATTTATCCTCTGCTTGAATTATTATTTTTAACCACGGATTTTTCACGGAATTACACAGGAATAATAAACCGCCTGCGGCGGAGGGTTATAAATAACTTCTAAGTATCTGAGGGTTCGAGGTGTTTTTTTATTGCCGCCTAGTCATTCCCGCGCAGGCGGGAATCCAGAATTCTTTGTCTGGCCTGTACCGAGATGTTCTGGATGCCGCCTTCGCGGGCATGACAGGTAAAACTCCCCGCCGGCTTAACTGTCTTACCTTTTCCGTGAATGTCCGTGTCATTCCGTGGTGAAAAGATAAGAATTTTAAAGATTCGGTTTCTTCTGATGAAACTCGGTGGCCTGCTCGAACCCGTAGGCCGCCTTGAATATCTTTTCCTCGTCAAAATGTTTTGCCATGATCTGCAACCCTATCGGCAGGCCGTCGGTTGTAAATCCGCACGGAACCGACATGCCGGGAATACCGGCCAGATTGGCCGAAAGGGTGAAGATGTCCGACAAATACATGGTCAGCGGGTCGTCTATTTTCTCACCGATCTTAAAGGCGGCCGTGGGAGCCACCGGACAGACAATGACATCACAGGTGTCAAAGGCCTTTTTGAAATCCTCCATGATCAGGGTGCGAACCTGGGAGGCCTTGCCGTAGTAGGCGTCATAGTAGCCGGCCGAAAGACAGTAAGTGCCGATGATAATGCGTCGCTGAACCTCGGGACCAAAACCCCGCGACCGGGTGCGGCGATACATATTCATCAACTCGCTGCTGTCCGGGTTGCGGAAACCGTATTTGACGCCGTCGTAGCGGGCCAGGTTTGAACTGGCCTCTGAAGGCGCGATGACATAATAGACGGCCACGGCGTATTCGGTGTGGGGCAGGGACACCTTTGCGCGCCGTGCCCCCAGGCTTTCGAGGACCGCAACGGCATCATTTACGGCTGACAGCACCGCTGGATCAAGACCCTCGGCGGCACTGTACTCCTCGGGTATTCCAATGGTAAGCCCTTTCAAATCCCCGGTAAGGGCCGCAGTATAATCGGGCACATCTTCAGGCACGGAAGTGGAATCACGCCGGTCATAGCCGGCCACGGCGTTGAGCAGGTGGGCACAGTCGGCCACGTTCTTGCCCAGCGGACCGATCTGGTCCAGTGAGGAAGCGAAGGCCACCAGCCCGAACCGCGAGACCCGGCCGTAGGTCGGTTTCAGCCCCGCAACCCCGCAATGGGAGGCCGGCTGGCGGATGGAGCCGCCGGTATCCGAGCCCAGCGCCCCCAGGCACATATCCGCGGCGACCGCAGCCGCAGACCCGCCACTGGAGCCGCCGGGAATCCGGGTGATATCCCAGGGATTACCGGTTATCTTTATGCCGGAGTTTTCGGTCGATGATCCCATGGCAAACTCGTCCATGTTGAGTTTGCCGACGATCACCGCACCGGCCTCTTCTAACTTACGGATGACGGTGGCGTCATAGGGCGGGGTAAACCCTTCCAGGATTTTAGACCCGCAGGTGGTGGGGAAATTGCGCGTACAGATGAGATCTTTTACCGCCAGGGGTATTCCGGTCAGCGGCAGGCAGCGGCCGTCGGCAATCGCTTTGTCCGCCCCGGCGGCCTGCCGCATGGCCTGATCCCGTGAATGGGCGATGTAGGCGTTGACCTTGCTTTCAACCGCATCAATGCGGTCAAATACCGCCCCGGTCAACTCCTGGGAGGATATCTCTTTTTTTTTTAAGAGGTTGTGAGCTTCTTCAATCGTAAGTTCGTGCAATTTCATATGTTAGTACCTTGGGTGTGTTTTGGTTGAATTAAATACAAAAGAACGCTCACAGGTTCAGGGTTCAGGGTCCAAGGTTCAGCGTTCAGGGTTAAGAGGTTCAGGGTTAATTTTTTCGTTGGTCCCTCTCGTAGGATATCAAGTAGTTAATAAATCCTCGGATCGCCGCGCGGGTGCGACCAGCATGATCGTACACATCCTGGAACTTTGCATCGGTTATGTATTGCTGATCCGACGCTACATAAAGCTCACTCTGTACTTCAGTACAAGATCGCCTGGCATATCTAAGAAAGCGAATGAACTCTGGATTTGTTTCCGAATCAAATCCCTCGGCAATGTTGTGCATTGATGAACCTGCTGCTTCCTGGATTTGTCTTTTTAAGCCAAAATCTTGAGCAAACTTGGGCTTTTTTGTCAGGGTATAAACCTTACGGGTTAGCTCCCGGGCCAATTGCCAGGCCTCAATGTCTTCAAAACGCTCTATTTTCATGCAATTTCCTTTGCGTCTGCCAATCAATGGTCCCGTTCTGAAAAAACCCTGAAACTTTTAACTCTGAACCCTTGAACCCTGAACCTTTGAACCCTGAACCCTTGAACCCAGAACCCTGAACCTATGAACCCAGAACGCCGAACCTTTGAACCCTATCCCTCTATTATTTTGGGGACCACAAAATTCCCTTCTTCTTTTTGAGGCGCATTGGCCAAAGCCTTGTCCCGCTCCAGATGCTGTTCTTGCTCGTCTTCGCGAAACGCATTGGTTAGTGAAATCGCATGGGAGGTCGGCCGGACACCCGCGGTGTCCACCTCATTGAGCTTATCGACATAATCCAATATGGTGGCGATCTGCCCGGCAAACTTGTCTATCGAGGCCTCATCCAGGTCGAGCCTGGCCAGATCGGCCACATACAGAACTTCGTCTTTGGTGATTTTCACTGGGTTCGTTTCCTTTTTTTTCTTTATTAGTAGTGGTTGCACCAATATTGAATTCAGTGCCAATTTGTTTCCGGCTCACGGCGTAAGGCCCAAGGCGCAGGGTTCGGGATTCTGGGTAAAACTTCAATGGCCTTGCACCGTTCGCCCTGTGCCTTACGCCGATAGTTTTCACCTTATACCTTTGTTGAATTATTGCTCAACGATTATCGGCTTCATACCTGTTTTTGTGAGTTTCTCCTTCATCGATTTGGCCTCAGCCATGTTGTTGTATTTCCCAACCCGCACCCGAAACCAGAGACCCTGACCTTGAACTTTGCCGATCACCCGGTAGGCGGAGAATCCTTTTTTCTTGAGCTGCGCCACCAACCGGTCGGCGTCTGTGGCAACTTTCACGGCTGCCACCTGAACGGTGTATACTTTTCCGGTTGGTGTGGTCTTGCTCTTGGCCGCAACCGGCTGTTTGGCCGGCTTCTTATTTTTGAAGCCGGTTTTTGGATCGGCCTCTTCCGGGGCTTTATCTTTCAGGGTTGCCTGATCACCGCTGGCTGGCGGCGGTTCGGGCGTATCTGACGGTGCAAATTTTTCGCCGAGAGGCGGAGACGATTTTTCTTTGTCAATCCGGGTGTCGTCGCGATCTTCCGGCAGGGCCTCGTAAAAATCAAAGTCGGTTTTGTCTCTGACCACGTCTGATTCGCCCTGGGGCTGTCCTTTTTGTTTCTGATCGAGATGCTTTTCGGAATCCGCCAGCTGGGCCTGGAGATTGTCGATGTCAAATTTGACCGGGGCCGTGCCCCTCCCCACCAAAATGCCGACAACAAACATCCAGGCGCATAGTAAAAAGATGACAGCCAACCAGCCGGCAATGGCTCTGCGGCTTAACACCAGAAACGGCTTTTTGGACAACGCCACTTTTTTATTTTTTTTCATTGCTTAACGCCTATATCGTGGAAAGACCCTCTTTGCATGGGAAGAGAAAACGGGAATTTTTCATTTCAAACAACCCGAAATCGACTCGGCTGAGTTCGTCGCAGGCCGAATTTAGCAATCCGCAGTCATATCGCCCTAACCCATAAAGGCTTTTGATTGCCAAGTCAAGCAGCTTTCCCGGCAGGTTGGTTTATCCTGAAGCTTGAATAAATCGCATAGCTCAAAGCTGAAAGCTTAATCCTGGATTTTTAGAAGAACCGCAGGGCACCCACCGTGGCTGCCGTCAGAGGTCGCCACAGTGGTCGACCCTACTTCTGAATTGCAGCTTTGAGCTTTCAGCTTTGAGCTATGAGATTTTACTGCTTTCAGCTATGCGCGTGCCTGCCATCAACTGATATGGTGGAGATTAGATTTAATTTTTTTTCGGGCGACAAATTCTTTAATGGTATTTGCGCATTCCACCGGCTTTCCCATGGGAACGAAATGACCGGCTTCGGGGATGGTAACCAGCTCAAAATCAGGAATCAGCCGCCCGAGGCGCTCGGCCGCATCCGCCGTAAAAGCACCCGAGTAAGCTCCGCGGATCGCCAGCACCGGGCAGGTGATGTTGGGTGCGTAGGTCCACACATCGAGGGGAACGGATTCAAAAATTTGGGCTTCATGCTCCGGGTCGCATTTGAGAACGGCCGTTTCCGGATCTTTTTCGAGCAGTCCGCACTCCAGATAAGCTTCCACAAAATCCTTTGACCAGTATTTGAAGATGCCCCGGCCGGAGGCAAACCGTTTCAAGGCCTCCTTTTTGCTCTGGAAGGTTTTTTTGCGGCGCCGTGCCGTCTTGGCCAATGGAATCACCCTTGCCAGGCCCAACATTCGCACAACCGCCATGGACCATAGTATCCGGCGGGGCAGTATGGTCGGGTCGATCAAAATCAACCCCGCAAAGAGCCGGGGATATTTGGCAGCGGCAATATAAGTGGTCACCGCCCCCAGGGAATGCCCCATGCCGATGATCGGCGGCGACATGGCCTTTTCAACGAGGGCTTTCAAATCCTCGGCAAAGATATTCCAATGGCGAATCCGCTGGCTGCTGGGAAGCTGCGAGGCACCGTGACCGCGAATATCGCTGGCCACTACATGCAGCTCACCGGTCAGATGTTTGACGAAAGGGGAATAGGTTCCGGCGCAAAATCCATTGGCGTGCAGCAGGTGGGCCTGCCGCCCGGTCCCGCCCCAATCCAGGTAGTGGATCTTGCCGTCGGGGACATCAATGAAGTTTTCAAGCGGTTCGTTGACTTCGGGTGCACTCATAGTAAATTGAAAATATAGCTTCTCGATTGTTCATGGTCAAGGTAATTGGAATGACTATTGAATAATGACTATTGAATAATTGTGGATATCGCTTCGCTCAATTCTATTTATATTTGTTACAATCCTATCATCTGTTCAAAAGTTTAATTATAAATCATACTGGTCATAAATAAGAAAGATAGACTCCCTTCATTATTCATTGGTCATTAGTCATTCGTCATTTGAAAAATTCCTCCATTCGGCATTCGACAATCGCCATTCTTCATTCCAATTTGTTGGAGACAATAAGCTTATCGGCGACTCGGGCGACAACCTGCATGGTGCCATGCAGATCTCCAACATCCTGCCAGTCATCTTCTTTAAACACACAGTATACAGTTTTTCGGCTGTCCATATATCCCTTCAATTGCTGCGGATTTTGCAACACCTCACCGGTCCGGTTGGTGTAGAATAAAAAGGAGGCCCTGGCTCTGTGGTAAAACCGGATGCTCTCGCCGGGCGGCATCAGGTTGTCCAGTTTTAAGGCCAATTGTTTGCATGATACCAGTGGACCCAGCAGCGGGACGATATAAATCAACACCAGCACAAATAAGGTAGCTACCATGGCGGTTAATGCGCCGATAAACGCTTTGTATTTCTTTTTGATGACCAGGCCGCCTGATAGAATGACCCACCCTGCCAGCCATGCAGATAGGAAATACACCAGTGACATGGCTATTCCCGTATCGGCTGTCAATTCGCCGGGAGGAAACAGCAGCAGGTAAACCAGCCCAAAGGGCATAACGGCTGCAAACGGGAGATAAGAGATCAAGACCCCCTTGCGCAGCCCGGCATCGGGCGCATGCAGAAGGTCATACCAAAGCGCGCCCACCAGCAGGGATGCAGCCGGAAACAGCGGCAGAATGTAGGTTCCGAGTTTGGAGGTGGCCGCGGAAAAAAAGACGAAAATTACCCCGAACCAGATCAGCACAAAGACCAGACCGTCGCCATGCAGGGCGGCCTTGGCACGCACAGTGCGCCACAGGGCCAGCGGCAAAAACAGGCTCCAGGGGAAAAATCCCCCCATCAGAACAGGGATATAGTAATAAAATGGCTTGGGGTGGCGCGATTCCTGGGAAAGAAAGCTGCCGATATTCTGCTTTAAAACGAAATATTCCAGATAGTCAGGATTTTTTAAACTGATGAGGATGTACCAGGGCGCCGCCACCGCCAAAAAAATTAAAAGGCCCCATCCGAGCTGCATCTCTGATAGAAACCGCAGCTGCCTTTTATAGATCAGAAACAGGCCGATGGCCATCATCGGCAACGCGGCACCCACCGGCCCTTTGGCAACAACGGCCAGGCCCAGGGCGGCGTATCCGACCAAAAAGGCCGGCTTGCGATGCCGTTCATTTTTATATCCGCTAAAAAAAAGGGTCATTGCAAGGGTAACGCAGAATGCCAGACTGATATCGTGGACAACAGCCCGGGACAGAATAATGTGCTCCACCCCGGTAGCCAGCACCAGTGCGCTTGGAAAAGCTGCCGGCGGGCCAAACATGTTCCTTGCCAGCCAGTACGTCAGCAAAACACATCCCAACCCCAGCAGCGCCGCCGGCAGGCGGGCTGCCCGCTCGTTAAATCCCAGACCCATAAAGGCAAAGGCGGCCAGCCAGTTATAGAGCGGCGGTTTATCGTAAAAATTTTCACCGTTGTATCGGGGCGTTATCCAGTCCCCGTTTCGCACCATCTCCTTTGAGGTCACCGCGTGCATGGCTTCATCGATGTCGCCCAGCGGCATGTCGCCCAGGCGGAAAAAATACAGCAGCAGGCAAATGCCGATCAGGACAATGACCAAAAGAGATTCTTTTTCCCACAATGATTTGGCAGGCATGGTATTTTCGAGACGTTTCAATAAGCTGGTAGCAAAACCCCTGGTGCGTCTTAAAATGGCCCTATTTAGGCCGAGGCAGACCAGGAGCGAATGGCGGCGGCCAGCCGGCGCATTTTTCCCGGGGCTATCACCGGGTAGACGCAAATTTCCAGAATAGATGCCTCTTTAACCGGGCCCTGTTGGCTGCCGGAGCTATCGCCCTCCCGGAAGGGCGCGAGGGCCGAACAGTCGGACATATCGGTGGTTTTGGTATCAAAGCCGTTTCGCAGCAGGTGATGCCGCAAATCGTCCCGCCGGGCCGGATCCACCGTCAGGGGATAATACACGTAAATGTGATCCCCCTCAACCGTATCCGGGGTCCTAATCCCGGGCACGTCGCCCAGATTTTCGGTCAAAATGCGGGCATTTTGCCGGGCGCCTTCATTGAATGCGTCGATATGGTCCAGCTGTCGCAAACCGATGGCAGCCTGGAGGTTGGACAGGCGGCTGACGCGCGGGTTGAGGTTTTGGAATTCGTCGAGCAAATCATCGCCCACGGCTGAATCCATCAGCGCCTGGCCCAGCAAAAGCTTCAGCCGCAGGGCCGGGAAAACGGATATGCCGAAAATAAACGGTCGGGTTACCAGCCATAGCACCCAGATGGAGATCGCCTTTTTGATGGCGGCATCTTTTGCCACGGCAGGGGCTTGGGACAGGATTTCAGCCGCCCGCCCGGCAATTTCTTCATCAGCCGTGGCAATGGCGCCCCCGCCAAAACAGGGCATATTCTTACCCTCGGCAAAACTGAAGATGCCGATGTCGCCGAAGGTTCCCGCCTGCCGGCCATTTATTCGCACACCGCAGGCATGGGCACAATCCTCGAGCAGCCGGACATGGCGCTGCCTGGCCAGGTCCGCCAAAGGCTGGATGGGACAGGGTTGGCCGAACAGATGGGTGGCCAGTATGGCACCGGTTTTATCCGTTATTTTCGGTTCAACATGTTCCGGTCCGGAATTGTAGGTTACCGGATCGACATCGCAAAAAACCGGTTTATAACCCAGCATCTTGGCTGCCATGGGAATCACGGGAAATGTGAATACCGGGAAAATAATCTCGGCGCCTTTTTCCAGGTTTAAAGATTCAAGGGCCAGCTGGAAGGCCGTGCGGCCGGATGAAGCGCCGAACACGTGGGGGACCTCCAACCATTGCCCCAATTTGCGGTAGAATTCTTGTATTGCCGGTCCTTCCTGGACCTTATCGCCGATGATGCTGCCGATAAGCGTCCGCAGACTTCCCGGCGGCAAATTCACGCATCTGCGCGGGACGGAACCAATCAGCGCCATAGAACGATTCTCCTCATCAATTATTTGGGTATTAATTTAATATATTAAATGTCGAAGCCAGATGCCGCTCCCGACATCTGATACAGACATTGCTGAATAAACCATAAAATGGGATAGAAAAGGTTAAGCTTTAGGCGCTGTCTCCTGTCCCTTCATGGTATCGGATGAACCAGGTGCGTCAAGGCTCTTCAACGGAACATCCCGCCAGGTGCGCAAACCGATCACGCGCCGCAGGGACCATGTCAGCACCCCCAGGCCAATGTGAAGCCAATAATCTAAAAAGCGGTTGACCACCGTCACCGAGCCCGCAACCGGTGATGAGAGGCCCAATACGCGCAAACAGCTGTAAAGGGTGATTTCCACCACACCGGCGCCCGATGGTGTGATCGGAAACGCCGATGCCAGCAGCGGTATCATCGTTAGAAAAACTGCTTCAGTTAAACCGAATGGTATGCCAAAAGCCTGCAGCAACGCGAAAATCCAGGCCGTTTCCAGTACCCAGATCAGCAGGGTCAGGGCGGCTATCGGCACCAGTTCCTTGGGCCTGGGCCACATACCGGTGTGAAATGCCTGGATCATCTGCTGAATTTTTTCCGGTATCCAGGCGGGCACCTTTTGTTTGAACAAAAAGAATACCACCATAATGGACGTGGCCCCCACTGCAATAATGCCGCCGCCGATCAAACTCCAGACCACTGCCCTGGGCAGATGGGCCGCAAATAATATCCAGCAGAACAGCGCTGCCAGCGTCAAGATAATCCAGGCATCGATCATGCGCAGAAACACGATCGAACCCAGGGCGGCTGACCGCCGGATCTTAAAGTTGATCCGGGCCAGGTGAGCGGCATACAGATCCCCCAGCTTGGCCGGGACCAGATTGTCCACGAAATTATAAAAGAACACCAGCAACCCGAATTTGACGCTGCCGTCCTTTACGGGCAGATGGATCAAACATCGGCGCCAGCGCATGCCGCGCACGAGATAGGTCGCATAATGGGCCAGGGCCCCGGTGATCACCCACTGTTTGTCACAGGCGGCTATTTCATGCCAAATTTGTTTGAGATCCACCATGGTCGCCGCGAAAATCAGAATAATGCCGGCGATAACGATACTCAGGTAGGTGGGCCAGCCCCATAGTGCCGGTGTTTTGGCGCCGTGGTTGCTTGAGTTCTGGTTAATAAAATCGTTCATTTAACGGGTCATCTTCTTACCGCTCAACCGTATCGGTGCGGGCAGCCCCAAAAAGGAAACCGCTCATTGCTGAACGGTTTGGGATGGTATTCATCAAGTTTAAAATGGTAGGCACGGGGAGATTTGAACTCCCGACTTCTACCGTGTCAGGGTAGCGCTCTCCCCCTGAGCTACGTGCCTTTATAGAGATTGATTCCATGCTTGAGTAGCACCGCTTCGCCCCTGTGTCAAGGTATTTTAAAAAGCCAGGCAATCGCTGATTGGCACTTTAATTAAATTTAAAATTACGGTTATGCGAAAAGCTCAAGTAGTACAGTTATCACCACGAAGCGCACGAAGGACACGAAGCGCAAAAGTCCAATTGTTTTGTCCTTCCTTCGTGATCTTCGTGTGCTTCGTGGTAAAATAATGTACGATCGAATTCAACTGGCGCTTTTTAGATAACCGCGTTTAAAATTTTAGGCACTTTAGGCACTTTAGTGCATTTTAGGCATTATCTTTTGTGCTTATCCCGGAATGAGCTCGACTTTCAGGCTCTCCGGTGTGACTTCAAAAATATTAATTCCGAAGGATTTGAAATTTTGCTGCATCAGCGCGGCAGCCAGGTCCTGGGGTTTGCCAATGTATTCAACCTGCAGGGTGGCCTCATTGGGTTTGATCTCTTTGACGCGAATGCCTTCCACACCTGAGATGGTATTCAATGTCTTGCGAAATTTAACATAATGGGCGAGTTGATTGGTGCCGAGAATGACCACTTCAACCACCGAAGGCCGGCCGGCCTGCTTTTGCCAGACGGTTATCAGTTCCTCGGCAAGCGCGGATCCCGCCATGTCACCGGCATCCGCCAGCGCCTCCCGTCCGCCGACGGCGTCAATTTCGCTGACGGCAACCGCCGTGCGGGTCAGATTTAACATCGGTTCAGCTGAATCCGACCGCAACGCCCGCAACGTAACCGTTCCGTTAAATGAGCGCATGGCCGACCCCATGATGTTGGTCGATGGACTTGCCGCCGAACTGCCCAGCACGATGATATCGGCGTTGAGGGCCGCACCGAGTTCAGCCGCCTCCAGATCGGTTAAATCCGGCCTGTTTATATCATCCCAGTTCACCAGGGGGCGGTTGCGGGCACCCCGGTGGTTGACAATCGTAAAACCGGCTTCCTGCAGATGCGCAACCATGGATGCTTCCGCCACGGCGACAAAGCTTGATCCAGATGGGCTCCACCAGAACATGGGAAATTCCTGGTCCAAATTCTGCTCGGCGATTAAAAATAATACGGTCGGCAGGGTTTTTGAAGCTCGCAAAATACCCGCATCGGTCAATTCTTTAGCTATTTTTTTTCCGGACACCGTGGCTTGAACAACAACGCGGTAGGATTTCTCCTGGCCGGCTTCGGTCAGCACTTTATAGCCCTGAATGAAGGTATTCGGTTGGTCGAACAACAGCTCGCTTAGCTGTGAAAAATTACCGACCAGGGATTCGACCTCCAGCAGTTCATTGGTCATGAGGGCCACCGCCGTTACCAAACCGTCTGAAATGGCTTTTTCCCGGGCAGCCGTGACATTATCGCCCTGCAGGGCCGCCGTTCCCACCACCACAAAGGTTTTGGTCGTGGCAGACTCCTGGGCCTGAACCGCATTGAAGGATGTCAGCAGCAGGGCCAGACTGACGGCCACCAGCATCAACCCGCTAACATTGTTACGAACTTTCAGCATATTGCTCAACTCCTGTA
>Ga0209536_100003729_pt1 | contig 24337 bp, 27 predicted proteins | sample DeeMarSeWOR28_12_FD_187461 | JGI IMG/M metagenome (GOLD analysis project Ga0209536, IMG submission 187461) | Marine sediment microbial communities from White Oak River estuary, North Carolina - WOR-2-8_12 (SPAdes) (version 2) | ecosystem: Environmental > Aquatic > Marine > Intertidal zone >...
ATACCGAAATTTTGTGAAGGCAGGATCTGAATCAGGGATATTCCAGATGGAGAAGAAAGGAGGGCCGGACATCAACTAGATGGTGAAACGATCCGACCCCCCCTTCTCTTGCTTGAATCCTACTCGTGGTGCTCGCCCTTACCATGCTTGCCTTTTGTCTCACCTTTGCCATGTTTTTCTTTGTATTCCTTCATTTTTTCCTGCCGCTTCTCTTGCATCTCCTTCCACTTCTTTTGTTGTTCCGGCGTCAGCTCAGCTTCAATTTTCCCCATGGCCTGTTGGCGAATCTCTTTCATTTGTTCGTGAAGCGTCTCCATCTTTTTGTGCTTTTCTTCAATGATGGGGAGGATCTTGTCTTGCTGTTCTTTGGTGAGATCCAGCTTTTTGGTCAAATGTTCAAGGTGCGATTTCGGATCATGGCCATAACCATGGCCATCATCGTCCGCCCAGGCTGTCGCTCCGAAGAGACTCAGTGCACAGATCAGCAATAGAGTGCTGGGCCATCGGAGTGTTGTGCCGAGGCTGCTCAAACGGTGGATAGGACTCTGAACGGATCGGGTCATGATTACCTCCTGGTGTGATTGTAATGGGAGTTCCCCAACAAAAAATTGACAGTCGTTTAGTATATCAAATAATTGAGGACCTTATATCGGGACGTTGGTATGGGGAGTGGAAAACAGTATTGTGGGTTGCCTGCCTTCTACACTATGTAAGAAACTCGAGATGGTGCTAACCTGTGGTTAAGGCTGGATAATAAGAGAATTAAGCAGTTTATTGGCTTCCCGTTGATCCTGTTGCCTGGACTCTGATGAAGGAGAGGGAGGGTCTGTGTTGATTATTTTTAGAAGTTCAGCCCGCGCCGCAGTTTGATTTTTTCGCTTAATGTAAATTTTGGCTAAATCAAGTCTTGCTCCAGTGTAATCGGGTTTTGCTTCTAAGGCTCGAACGAGGTATGTGATGGCCATGTCTTTGTCTCCTCCGAGAAACCAGGGAAGCTCTTCCAGCATCATCCCCATCATGTGAAGCGCCGGGGCGTGGTCTGGGCGTAGTTCTAATGCTCTTCGTACGTGTGTTTTCAGTGTAGTCACCGTGAATGCAGAGGCCATGACTCCTGAGGTCTGCGCGGAGCTTCCAAGATTGGCCGCATATAAATAATGGGCTTCCGCATTGTGTTCTTCCATATCAAGGACCCGTCTGGCCAGGCGGGCACCTTCATCAAAAGCCTGACGTTTCTGATTCTCGTCCTGATAGATGTCCTGTCCAATCTGTAGATACAAGTCGGCTAACTGTAAGAGCGTGGCGGGGTCTGAAGAATCCTGGCTTCCCTGAGACTGAAGTGTTTGGAGTTGCGTTAAAGGGGATTTCGAAGGTTCGGTGCTGAGGGAACCAGGTTCTGCCCAAACTCCCTGAATCCCCTTAAACAGCAAAAGTCCGACAAGCACGCATCCGAAAGTTTTGAAAATGAGGCGGCTGAGCCGTCGTCTGAAGGAAGTGTCAGTGGCCATAGTCTTCGGTGTTTTTAATGAGATCCCAGGGAGCAATAAGACCCACCAGGGACTTGGATTCTATCACAGGTAAAATGCGGAAGTGTTCCTGGACGTGGAGGAGAATGGTGGCGCAAGCCAGGTAGGAGGTTTCAGGTGAAACCGTTGGAGGATCGGTTTTCATTAATCCTTCGATTGGCCGGTTGCGGAGCGCGGCAAGTTTTTGATGGACCTCTTCCAGATCGGGGGCATAGGTTACCTGGGATAATTCCCCGGAGAGAATATAGGGGGGAAGGATGGACGGAAAGACCATCATGATCGAGAAGATGCCTCGCAAACCGCCTTCCTGATCGAGCACAGGAAAGGCCTGGAATTTTTTTCGTGCACATTCCCGAAGGGCCCATCCTACGGTGCATTGCAGGGGAAGGGTCGTGATCGCCGTCGTCATAATGTCTTTGGCTTTCATAGGTATCGCCACCAGATGTAGAGGGTTGAAATGATGATTTGCAAGAGCATGATAGGGAACGCCATGATCAGAAAGGGGACGAACCGGAATGAAATGCCATTTCGTTGGGCAATCCCCGCGACCACCAGATTAGCCGAAGCGCCGATCAGTGTGCCATTTCCCCCTAAGCATGCGCCAGCGGCCAAGGCCCACCAAAGGCCTTGCAGTTGCTCCGGGGGCACTCCCGCTTCCTGAAAGACGGGAAGCATATCTTTGACCATGGGAATCATGGTAGCGACGAATGGAATATTGTCGACAATAGCCGAGGCCAGGGCTGATACCCACAAGATGGCCATTGCGGTGATTGCGAAATTTCCGGCGGTCGCGTCGATGGTCCACGCGGCCAGTGTGTTCAACAGGCCGGTGTGTTCGATGCCGGCCACGATGATGAACAGCCCGCAAAAAAAGAAAATAGTGACCCATTCCACATGACTAAAGAAGCCGTGCACTTTATGCGCGCTTTCCTCCGGATTCAGGCCGTAGGTGACGAGCCAAAGTAAAAGGGCGGCACCGAGTAGCGCAATGGTCGCCGGCTCGAGTTGGAGCGTATGGTGAAGAAAGAATCCCAGAAGCACTAACCCGAACACGCTGAGACTCTGCTTGAGGAGGCGCCAGTCCTTAATCGCTTCCCATTCGTTAAACTCCATTAATCGGGAACGTGCGTCAGGAAGGACCACGAGTTTTTTCCTATAAAGAATGGTCAGGGGAATGAGGGTCATCATAAACGCGAGAATGGCCAGGGGAGTCAGATGCACGAGAAACTGATTGAATGTGAGGCCGGTGGCCGACCCGATCATAATATTGGGCGGATCGCCAATCAACGTGGCGGTGCCGCCCGTATTCGAGGCATTGATTTCCGCAAACAAAAACGGATAGGAGTTGATTTTCAATTCTTGCGCGATGAGGAGCGTGACCGGAGCAATCAGTAAGACCGTGGTGACGTTATCCAGCAAAGCGGAAAGGATGGCCGTGATGCCTGACAACATGATCAAAATTCCCAAAGGATGACCGTTGGCGGTTTTGGCCGCTTTGACAGCGAGAAATTGAAACACGCCGCTACCCTGGGTAATGCCCACCAGGACCATCATACCGGTTAATAATCCAATCGTGTTGAAGTCGATGCCTGCAATAGCCTGCTCCTGGGTCAGGACTCCCAACCCGATGACGAGTCCCGCCCCCATGAGGGCAATAATGGCCCGGTTGATCTTTTCGCTGATGACGATGGCATAGGTGATGAAAAATATGGCGGTCGCCACCACCATGGGGGAGAGCCCAAAAATTAGCGGGAGGGTTGTGGGTTCACTCATCTTCGTAACAGAAGCTGAAAGGTGTGTGGCGGGGAAGGGGAATAGCAGAAACAGATTCAGGTGGAAAGTCTAATTTTGGAAAAGTCGTCATACGGAAAGGTAAGTTATAGACAGCAAGTGACTAATCTGCCTCTTTTGCATTGTCTTGTGTTTTCCACGAACGATCCTCTTGCCTCACGGTTGTGAAGAGATGGGTTGGAGTGCAGTGGCTATTGAAAGCAAGATATGTTCCAGCGTTTTGGGTAGAGGGAATGGGGATGGATTTCAACCTGTTCATGAGAGAGGAAACGATGGATAACGGATTTTCGAAAGCGGAACGTCGAAGTTAAAAGAATTTTGTGCTAAACCGTACGGATCGAGGCGAGCGGGTCCGCACGTACTGGGGGAAACGCGTATCGGCTTCTCTAAAGAAAACGTCGACATTTTCGGCTTCCACAGGTACAGGGTAGTTTTCCGTTATGATGGGAGTCGCCATAATCGAGGGTGAGTTCGGTTCCGGCTTTGATGGGGTGCAAGGCATAAAACTCCGCCCGTTCTCCAAGAATTCTCATGAAGGTATTGGGTGTGCAGGAGTGATTGATGAACCGGAACCCTGAAGTCTCTTTGGCTCCATCGATCGACTTCCCATTATTCACTTCGACAATGGCAATCCACTTTTGGGCTTTGGCCCGCTTTCGTCCCTCTCCTCGGGTGATACGTTCCCCTTCATACTCGCCGATTTTTTGCCGGTGCCGCAACGGGACTTTAGTAAATAAGCCACGGCCCTCAATGGTACTGGCTTTCACTTCCATTGGAACCGGCCATTTTTTCGTGCTGAATGTCGTGGATTGTTTCGGAGGCATAGAGGAGATTGCGGCTCTCATCCGGGCAGGCCTGGATGAGGAAACGGGTAGGACATGGGAATGGATGGGAAACCTTTCAGGATCGTGTGGTGGTGGTTTAATCGCCCCCTTGAAACGCATCTTCATCAAATTCAGGGATGGCATGTTCTTCCTCAACCCCTAACCCGCCTTGAAAGGATTCCCGAATGGCAAGGATTTGTTGGTGGGTTGTCGTGCCTTCGATCTTCTTACCAAAACGATCAAGAAAGCGATCGCATAATTCCAGCCCCTGTTGAAAATAGCGGGCCAAGGGTCCTTCCGTGACCTGTTGCCAGGTGATGTAGATCAAAAATTCCTGCAGGTGTTGGGCCTGCGGGAGCTGTGATCCCAATTCCTGAAGGGTATCAAAGGCTTGCTTGGCTTCCGGCCCTTGATCAGTGGAAAAGATCTCCTCGGCTTCTAAAATAACCGACTCAAGATTCCCAAGTTCTCCTTCTTCCTCCGCGTGGTGGAGAGCTTGTTGAGCGGCGATGGCTGGATCAAAATTCATGAAAAAAGTTGAAGTCTATGAAAGGAAATTTCCGTGCGTGGCGAAGTGTAGCAGATTCCTCAACGGTTTGCGTATTCCAAAATGGCCAAGTGAAAAACGAAACCCCGTGAGGGCAAGGATCTCTTTGCGGGAGAGGATGAGATGTTTTAGATTACTATTTGAGGAGGGAAAGGGTTTGATGGGGAATCCACCGGTAGGTCCACAATCCTGGAAATGGGAGTCATTTTGCGCCGCACGGCAGGAATATTTGTGCGTATTGGCTGAGGCAGTGGAGAAAAGTTTTCTGAGGCGTGATACGACGCATCCGGTGTTCTGCGGGTGCATCGATTGGCATTCCAGTGTTCATGGCGCCTACGCGTTGTTAACCGCCGCCAGGCTGACCGGTCAAACCCGGTGGGCCAGGGTTGTGGATGCTGCGCTGGAGCCCGATGGCTTGCAAGCCGAGCTGACCTCGCTTAAACGAGGGGAATTGGATCACGAGTTGCCCTATGGCTTTGCCTGGTTTCTCAAGCTTGCGCAGGAGCGTGAGCAAGGCTGGGGCAAAGACGATTTACTTCCATTGGCCGCGGAAATGGCCTCGCGTTTGGGACGCTGGCTTTTTTCCTTATCGGATAAGGCGGTGATACATCATACGCAACGACGGGAATACGGGAATCTCTCCTGGCCTCTGCTGAATCTCTGGCAGTGGGGAACATGGAAGGGGGAGACGGAGCTCATCGAAAATCTCAGGGCGTTTACGCAAACCCGCTTGTTACCGCTTGATCAGGAATGCCCTTCTTCTCTTGACCATACAATAGATGAATTTTTTCCGTCGGCGATGCAGCGAGGCCGGGCACTGCTGACGATTCTGCCACCCGAAGAATCATCCAAATGGCTGGTTTTACATCAACACGGTTGTAGAGAGCTATCTCCTTTGACCATGTTTCCCACCGCTCACTCGGCCGGTCTGAACTTCAGCCGGAGTTGGGGCCTGTGGACACTTTTTCAGCACACCCAAGACCCGGTGTTCCGTGGTTTATACGCCAATCATGTTGTGACGCATATGGAGATGCCGCAGTATTGGGGAGATGATTATCGACAGCACGGCCATTGGGTGCCTCAATTCGGCATCCATGCGATCGCGTTAAGTTTGGAGAACAACTGGAGCTAAAGAACAGCAGGATGATCCTGGGTGTTCTGGACCACGATATTAATCTCTGTGTGCCAGTATCCAGGTTCTCGGTGCAGGTGGGAAATGGCCACCACGAAAACCTCATTCTCGAGTATTTGCGAGATGATTCCATAAGGGAATCGTCGTAATTGGCAGCGGCGAGTGTTTTCGGAAAAAGGATGCCAAGCTTGGGGATAGGCTTTAATTCGTTCAAGGGAGCTGACAAATTCAACGATGAATTCGGCACCTAGCCCTGGTTGTTCCGAATGGTAAGAGGTGACGGCTTCATCGAGTTCTTTTTCCTCGCTTTCTCACAGCCGGATTTTCATAAGCTCTGGTATTTTGACAGAACTTCCTGGAGGGATGCAGAGGTCAGCTTTTCTGACTGATATGCCTTAAGTCTTTTTTCTACTTCTTCTCGCCAAAGACTATCAATTTCCTTATCTGGCTTATCAAGGCTTGAGAGAAGACAGTCGACTAATTTGGCTTTTTCAATTGGAGAAAGTGCCAAGGCTTGATTCAATTATGCCCGGGTTTTTGTACTCTCGGTGTGTGGCTCCTTCGGATGTTCCTAAAGGTTTTTTATTAGTTGCATTGGAGGAGAAGTGGGAACGTATTGCCCTGTCAATCTTTGAGAATTACAGCCCGATGCCGATTTTTGCCAGAGCCGATTCAGGAGAGATGAGGTTTCGTTTCAATCCGAGGCTCCTGGCATCCAACCCCATGGCGAGTCCCAGGAGTTGGGGAAGGTGGAGGATCGGGAGATCGATGGAAGTCCGTTCCTGACTGGCGGCCTTGCCCTGCATGCCGTCTAAATTCAAATGACAGAGCGGGCAGGGGGTGACCATGATATCCGCTCCGTGTGATTTGGCGTCCCGGGTATGGGTGGCGACCATCGTGAGAGAATTTTTTTCATTGATGGTGAGAATAGGAAGGCCGCAGCAGCGTGTTTTTCCGGGAAAGTCCACGACCTCCGCTCCTAAGATTTCGATGATCCGTTCCAGCGATTTTCCCCTGTCGGGATGATCATTGATTCCCAGGGCTTCGGTCGGGCGTTGAATGTAGCATCCATAAAAGGGTGCGGCCCGTAACCCCGTTAACGGCGTGGTGAGCTTGCGGCGCAGCGTGTCTTCTCCCACGTCCTCCAATAAAATCCACAAAAAGTGTTTAATGCTTGTGGTGCCCCGGTACTCCAGCCCTTCCTCTTTCAAGAGGCCGTTGATCTCCTGAAGATAGTCCGCCCTGGTGGTAAGACGATGATTGGCTTGGCTCATCACACCCTGGCACGTACTACAGATGGTCATAATGGGCAGGCCTTGTTGTTCGGCCAGCGCAAAGGTGCGTGCATTCAGGGCATCCCCCAGTCTTAAATCCTTTTCCTGAAGCACGCCGGCACCCGTGCAGGCGGCGGTCGTCATTTCATCCAAGTCAATCCCGAGTCTGGGATAGACCTGCATGACGGATTGATACAGCTCCGGACAGGCTCCCTTGGAGACGCAACCGGGGAAGAATGCGTATTTCATGACTTGGTCCTCACCCGTTTGAACAAGCGTTGAATGTGTTGGATGCCGGGGATCGGGCGGTGGAGGGGACCCGATAGGGGTACTTTCCCTTTGAGGGCCGATTGAATGACCGTGGGGATCATGCCGAGTAATCTGCCCACATGTTTCAGTCCGAACGTCCGGACGGCCAGCATGGGCTCATCCAGAATGCCTTTGTGTTTAATAATGTCCATGAAAACTTCGGCATGGCGGGAACCGCATGTGGCAGGAATCTTGGCCCTCATGCCTTTGGCGCGCAGAGACATGATGCGATCCATGGGGCCGACCCCTTTGGGACAGACTTGAATGCATTCCATGCATCGTGTGCAATCCCACATGCCGCCAGGCTGATTAAGATGTTCGAGCCGGTGTGTGGTGGAGGCATCCCGGGGGTCGGCAACAAAGCGATACGCTTTAGCCAGAGCAGCCGGGCCGACGAAGTTCTTGTCGACTTCCAGGACGGTGCAGTCGGAGACGCAGACCCCGCACATGATGCAGCTCATGACACCGGCTAAATGGCTCATCGCTTCGGGTGGGGCGGTGTATTCCGCGGCCGGAGGTGGCCCTTGGGGTTGGAGCCATGGTTGGATCTGCCGGATTTTGCTCCAAAATGGCGCCATGTCGGTGACGAGATCTTTGATGACCGGCATGTTATGCATGGGTTCAACCTGAATCGGCTCGCCTTCGGATGCCACCGAGATCATTTTTGTTTTGCAGGCCAGCGTGGCGTGTCCGTTAATCCGCATACCGCAAGACCCGCAAATCGCGCCACGACAGGAACACCTGAGCGTCAAGGAATCATCAATCGTTTCGCGGATTTTAATGAGACCATCGAGCACACTGTCGGAGGGATCAATGTCCACATCGTAATCCTGATAATACGGGGAGGGACGATCGTGCTCGGGATTGAAACGGCGTATGCGAAGGGTGGTGTGCATTAAGTGGGCTGATTTCTCGGCTTTATGTTTCTATTGTACCGCTCTCAAGTCTCATTTGTGTGTCTCGCACGGGGCCAAAGGTCTTGAAGGAGCGCTGAGAGCCCATCCTATCAATTAATAGACGCGGACTTGGGGTTGCCATTGGGTGATCGTCACAGGCAAATACTCAACGCGTGGAGGACCATCTGCCGTATGATAGAGCAACACATGTTTCAGCCATTGTTCATCGTCACGATTAAGAAAATCCGTCCGGAAGTGCGCCCCACGGCTTTCCTCTCGCGTGAGTGCACCCATGATGATGGCCTCCGCGCAGTCCAACATAAATCCCAGTTCCAGTGCGGCGACCAAGCCGGTATTAAACACCTGACCTTTATCCTGGATGGTAATGCCCGGCCAACGGGCCTTGAGGTCGTGAAGGCGAAGCGCGGCCGTCTCCATGCCCTCTTGCTCACGAAACACCGACAGATACCTGTTCATGGTCGTGCCCATTTCCAATCGCAAGGTGGCCGCCCGCTCGCCAGATCCTTCCCGTGACAAGATGGTTGCAACCAGTTGTTTGTCTGCTTCCATGGCGCTTTCTGGAATGGTGGGAGGAGGAAGCGTTTTGGCATATTCGGCGGCACACTGTCCTGCCCGGCGTCCAAACACCACGGTATCCAGGAGCGAATTTGCGCCAAGTCGATTGCCGCCATGCAAACTGACGCAGGCCGTTTCCCCCGCTGCGAAGAGCCCCGGCAGGCCCTTCCATTGCCCCTGTACATCCCAACAACGGCCTTCGGTGTCGGTTTTGATGCCTCCCATTTGGTAATGCATTCCCGGCCTGATGGGCAACGGCTCTTCGGCGAGGTCCACATTGGCGAATGTTTTGGCTTCGGCGTAAATTTGTCCGAGACGGTCCTGAAGAAACGGCCGTCCCAAGTGCCGGCAGTCGAGCAGGACGCAGCCTTTGATGCCACGTCCCTCATTGATTTCAATTTGTTCCGCGCGGGAGACGACATCACGCGAGGCCAGCTCCAGCATGGTGGGGGCATACCGTTCCATGAAGCGCTCGCCTTTGCTATTGAGAAGATAGGCCCCTTCACCCCTGGCGGCTTCGGTAATCAATAACCCCTTGCCCTTGAGAGTCGTCGGGTGGTATTGCACCATTTCCATATCCATCAACGGGGCGCCTGCACGGTAGGCCACGGCCATGCCATCGCCCGTGCAGATCAACGCATTGGTGCTCGGTTCGTACACCCGCCCCAGGCCACCGGTGGCCATGATCACGGTTTTGGCCCGAAACACGGCAAAGGTTCCGGTGCGAATTTCAAAGGCCACCACTCCGGCGCATCGTCCCTGGTCGTCTTTCACCAGGGACGTCACGAACCATTCTTCATAGACCGGAATCTTGGCCTGCATGGTTTGTTCATACAGCACGTGCAGCATGGCTTGTCCGGTAAAGTCTGAAACAAAAAAGGTGCGTGCGCGCTTTTGACCACCGAACCGGCGAGTCCCGAGGCGGCCTTCCTCATTCCGGTTAAAGATCACCCCCATGTGTTCCAAGGCGATAATATCCTGGCCGGCTTCCCGGGCGAGCACTTCAACGGCATCCTGGTCGCCCAGATAATCACTGCCTTTGACGGTTTCGAATGCATGGTCTTCCCAATGGTCACCACGGTCGGTGAGTGCGGCGTTAATGCCGCCTTGCGCGGCGTTGGAATGACTTCGCACCGGATGGACTTTGGTCAGAAGGGCAACAGAAGCCCCGTGTTCATGCGCGGCGATGGCCGCCCGCATTCCGGCCAGACCGGCACCAATGACCAGAACATCATAGGAAGAGGAGGATGCCATGATTCTCAGGTAAGCATGCGTGGCATGGGGATGGGGTCAGTGATCACGTCGACCGGCTTCGTGAGTCGACTCGGCGGATAAAGTCTCACGCGTCTCCAGTGGTTGATAAGGACGATTCCGTGGGCCTTCGTAAATCTGGTCAGGCCGGAACAAGTGATTGTCTTGATATTGTTCAAAACAGTGCGCTAACCATCCGGCCACCCGGGCCATCGCAAAGACGGGAGTAAATAAATCGGTTGCAATCCCCATCCGATGGTAAATGATGCCTGAGTAAAAATCCACATTTGGCCGAATCCCTTTTTGTCCCACTCGTCGTTCCATGTTGTGCTCAACCGCTCTGGCGATGGCAAATAAGGAATTGCCGTCCGACCGGCTATCCAGTTGCTGAGCGAACTCTTGTAACACCATGGCGCGGGGATCCTTTACTTTATAAATCCGGTGCCCGAACCCCATGATTTTTTCTTTTGAAGACAACTTCTGTTCAAGATAGCCAGGAACGGCCTCAATGGAACCGATCTCCTCTAACATGTGAATAACGGCCTCATTGGCACCGCCATGCAACGGGCCTTCCAGGGTTCCAATGGCTGAGGCGATCACCGTAAAGGGATCGGCCAGCGTGGAGGCGGTCACCAGGCCGCTAAACGTCGAGGCGTTCATGGTATGCTCGGCATGCAGGATCAAGCAGACGTCGAACATTCTGGCGATGTCAGGGGACGGGACTTTTTCCGAGAGCATGTACAAAAAGTTTTCGGCGTAGGACAGGTCGTCACGGGGTTGGATCTGCTCATCTCCATGGCGCAGGCGGGCAAATGCCGCGACGATAGTGGGAAGTTTTGCGATGAGGCGGACGGCCGTCCAGTACCGGGTGGAGTCATCCCGGACATCCGGTACCGGATAAAACATTCCTAACGCGGCCACCGCTGCCTGCAGGGCATCCATCGGGTGTCCGCGCTCGGGAAGACATTTCAGAAGATCGGTGATGCGATACTTAATGCGTCGATGGTGAGTGAGATCCTCGTGAAACCGGTCTAATTCCGTCCGGGCTGGAAGTCTGTTGAATAATAATAAAAATGCCGTTTCGGTGAAGGTGCTTCGGGTTGCGAGTTCCTCAATAGGAATCCCGCGATACTCGAGGATCCCCTGGTGACCATCCACATAACTGATTGTTGATTTTGCTGCAGGAACCCCTGCGAGGCCTGGCAAATAATCATGCATAGGGCTTGCTCTCCATTGAATGTCACGTTCTTTATTTTTCCTTCAAAGTTTATTATACCTAGAGGGGGATCTTCACCCAAACTTTACCCGTAAACTTGTTATAATAAGTTGCCATGACCAAGAAGAAAGAGGTTTTCCGGCTTGGTAAAAGAAAGATTTAAGTGTTTTTCGTATCGTTCAATGTTCATATTCAAGAAAGGAGAAATGCGTATGTATGGTTTCAAGAAAGGCCTTTTGGTTGTCGGATTGGCGACTTTGATCGCGGGGGGAACAGGGTTCTCAGTATGGGCCGACCCTGAGAGTGCCCAGGCCCCTCATGGAAAGCAGTCCCATGCCGGAATGGCATATGGAGGTGGTGATCATGATGGGATGGGGCATCATGGGGGTCTTTCGCCTTTGGCCATGAAAGAGCAATTGGGTCTTTCCGATGAACAGGTGACCAAGTTACGTCCGATCGAAATGGACTATCGGAAGACCATGATTCAGAACGGGGCCGATTTGCGGGTGGGCATGGTGGATATGGGGACACTCATGGATGCCAAGCAACCCGATATGGCGGCGATTAGCGCCAAGGTTGATGAAATTAGCCTGTTGCAAAAGAAAATGATGATGTATCGGGTCGAGGTCCTTCTCAAAGTGAAAGAGGCGTTGTCTCCTGCGCAATATGAGCAATTCCGGTCCCGGCTTCGTGAGCAAATGGAAGGCATGGCCCACCACGGAGGTGAAATGCCGGAAGGGATGAAGCACCATGGCGAGTATCCCGGCAAGCCACATGGGTATGGTGGCGGGATGCAGAAACAACATCCCTGAGAATTGGGAGTTTCGGCGGGGAAGGTGTGTCAGTCCATGTTGCCTTGAGGGTCTGTCTGAACATTTGACCTGAACGAAAATCCGGACAAGAGGCATTCTTTACATGAGCCCCTTCTTCTAACATGAGGAGAAGGGGCTCATGGTCTTTTACGTACCTCTCCATCTGCATCTTTCTCCCTACAGGGTCGAATATGTAGTTGTAGGCGATTGCCTGCATTTTCTAAGTAGACGCTCCGTGGCGAATCGCGACAGGCGATCATCTAACCGTATGATGTTATTCATGAAACGTTTCCAGCATGGGCAGGGAACGAGCCTTGCAAACCTTCTCCAGTTCTGAAAGAGGAACACGACAGGGTACCCAGTCGCATGTATTCGTTGTGGATGGAGGTGGTTATGGAACGATTCAAGCCTTTCGGTGTCTTGATTCTGGTGGTGGGTTGCCAGGGAGTTACCGCGGGTTTTGCGTTAGAAAAGGAACTGCCCGCACAACAGCCCGAGGTTCGACAGGACCTACATGCCACATCGCCTACTCCGACTTCCCGGTTCAAGAATGTAGAGGGCCATCTGAAGGAAATCCAGGGTGACTTGTATATTATTGAAGGCGCTTCAGCGGCGCAATCGGTGCGGATTCATGTCGGGAAAGATACGGCGTTTCCGAACGGGCAAAAGGAACCTGGGCAACCGGTGAAAGCGCTGGTGTCCGCACACGATGGACATGCGCTGATCATTCGATAAACCGAGTTTTTGCGGGGCGGGCCTGGACCGGTTTTCTGAGTCAGGGGTCTCCTCAAACAGGTTGTTGGACATGAGGCAAGAGGTATTAATGGGGATGTCATGAATGCGGGGGTGACGGGCATTTCAGAAAAGCTCACTTTGTCACTTGGGGGAGATACAGTGCGTGATTTGAAGTGTTCGTCACTCCGCTATTTTGGAAGTCAGAAGGGTGCAAGTGGGTGCGAAATATTATTGGAGGGAAGGCCAATGATGAAGTGCGAAACGTGTTTCCATGAATTTACCGCTTTTGATTTTGTCACGCTCCGGAACCTGTGTGAGCATGTGTATTTGGATTCCCTGGCGCAAAAACAGCATCCCGCTTTGCCCGGGTCCGGCAAACCATTCCACGATTTGACGGCCTTTCAAACGGGGTCTCCGTGGGAGGGTAAGCACTCAGAGTCCCCCGAAGAACTGGTGTCTTTGGAAGAATGAGAGAACCGGTTTAGGGGAAGGACGATCCCCGTGTTTGTTCTTCTGCGTGGTAGGAACTCCGAACCAGCGGACCGGATTCTACATGTTGAAATCCTAGTGCCATCCCTTCTTGTTTGAAGGCCTCAAATTCCTCAGGAGTAGAATATCGGGAGACTGGTGTATGCTGAAGGGTCGGCTGAAGGTATTGGCCGATTGTCAGAATCTCACATTCCACCTCACGAAGATCACGCATGACCTGCCGGATTTCATCATCTGATTCCCCCAAGCCTGTCATAAGCCCGGATTTGGTTCGTCCTCCCATGGCTCTGGCCCATTGAAGCACGTCCAGAGAACGACCGTATTTCCCCTGCGGACGAATGGAGGGAAAGAGGCGGGGGACGGTCTCAATATTGTGGTTCAAAATATCCGGCTTGGCCTGCATCACCACTTCCACATCCGCCTGCCGGCCGTGAAAATCGGGGATGAGCACTTCCACCGTGCACGTCGGGTTTTCCTGGCGTATTCGCCGAATCGTGTCCGCGAACAGTGAGGCCCCTCCATCGGGAAGATCATCCCGGTTCACCGAAGTCACGACCGCATGCCGAAGGTTCAGGAGCCTGACCGCATCGGCCACACGCTGAGGTTCGTCCTGGTCCACGGGCGATGGGCGCCCCGTCGTCACAGAACAGTAATGGCAACGCCTGGTGCACATATCTCCAAGGATCAGGAACGTGGCCGTTCGGTTATTCCAACATTCCCAGATATTCGGACATCGAGCTTCTTGGCAAATGGTATGCAGTCGGTGGGTATCCATGAGTTGACGGATTTCCTGATAATGGGGGCCTGATTGGATACGGACTTTAAACCAGGAAGGGAGGTGTGTTCTGCGGGAGGTACTCGAGGAAGAAGAAGGATGAGCGATGGCTGAAGTGGGAATGAAGGTCATGAGCGTCGCGGAAGGTGTGAGGACCAGTTCGTCTTGCCTGAGGTGGCCTTAAATAAGAAGAGCACTTAAGAAGCGCCTATTGTATCACGTTAGCGTGGCCATGCCTATATTCGTGAAGAGGCTTGATCCGGGCTCTGGAAGTGAGAAAAATCTGGAAACCATAAAAAACGCTGGAATCAATGATCGGTCGGGAGATGCGTCGGTTCGTCAGCACGTAATCAGGGCTAGTCAATAATCGAAGAAAAATGGTTGGCCCAATCAATGGCTTCCAAATAGAAATCCCGAATGGTGGCAGGAGGGAGTTGGAGGTGTTTGAGTTCCAACCATTCGCCGTGTTCGTACGCCTTCACACAGTTCAAGACGGTTCCCATTGTTCCGGTTCCCGAGGTCAAGGCTTCAAGAAGGTCGTCCGGGAGGGGAAGGTTTTTGACAATATCCTCCATGGCAGAGTCGTACAGGGCGTCCAAGACGGACAGCAGGCCCATGGTGAAATATTTTTCGGAAGAATGGGCGTCCAGGCGGTGCCCCAATCTCTCGCACATTTTGGCCCGCACCAGAGCGATCACCAGCATTTCCATCGGGTGATCTTTTCCGGTGGCCATAATAATAAGGGTGGCCCAGGTGCGAATACGGTCGATGCCGACCATGCACGCGGCTTGCTCAATGCACTCCATACGCCTGGGAAGTCCAACGGCGGCCGAATTCACGTATCGAAGAATCTTGTAGCTCAACGAAAGATCATTCCGGATAAATTCAACCAGTTGCTTCAACGAGACGTCGGGGTCCTGAATGTTTCCCAGCAATTCCAGGAGAGCCGCACGATTCCCTGGAATTTGACGGCCTCGAACGATATCAGGGCGATAAAAAAAGAACCCTTGAAAATAGAAAAATCCTGTCTGTTTACAGGTTTCATAGACTTCCCGTGTCTCCACTTTTTCGGCGAGAAGACGCACGCGGTAATCCCGAAGCTGCCGTGCCACTCGATCTAACTGTTCTTCGTTTTTTCCTAACACATCGATTTTGACGATATCGGCCAATTCCAGAAATGGCCGAAAGCGATCATGAAAGACGAAATCATCCAAGGCGATGGTATAGCCCTGCTGAGAGAGGGAGGCAATGGCTTCAAGCACGCGTGGGCTAGGATCGATGTTTTCTAAAATTTCCAGAACGACTCGATTTTTCGGAAGGGCCGCACAGTGGTTCTCTAATAAAAATTGTTTAGGAATATTCAAGAAAGCCAGGTGAGATCCGACCACATGCTCCAGGCCGATATCGAGATAGGTGTTCAGGAGGACATGTGCTGTCGCTACGTCTTCATCGGAGAAGTTGGCTGAGTCAACTTCACAGTTTCGATACAGCACCTCATAGCCGATCGTTTTGAGATTCGGCCCTAAAATCGGCTGGCGACCGACAAACACATCTCCATAATAAGTGAGGGTGGCATGCATGTGGCGTTTAGATCATCATGGGTTTTCTGGATAAACTTGCAAATCTCCCCCGTCCGTTGGGAGATCCTTCATCGGCAACGAGTCTGAAACGGTCCTGGCCTTTATATTTTCTTTATCTCTTTCTCTTTGTCGGTAGCACACCTTCAACAATGAAGAGTGACAAGAAGTGAATAGAAGAAAAAAGAGAGCACATGTCCGAGCCGGGAAAAAAGCAAAAGAATCGTGTGTCCACTGCAATGCATGTATCTTCTGGCGGAATGAGGGCTAGGAGCAATAACGATCAGGAAAACGAATGAAGCAAGGGGAAATAAACTGTTTGAATAAGGAAAAAGAAAAAAAGCCATGAATTCACTGGAAGTGATTGAAAAAAAGAGTTGAGTTCCGAAACCTGGCAAACAAGGGGGTGGGTTGGCTGTGATTATTAATTTTGAATCACAAAAATGTGAGATGTCCGTTCTGGGAGATGAGGGTGGAGTATTGCCTGCTTAGGTTGATGGATTTGGCATATTCCAGGGGTTATTTGTATAAATTTATGGGTAAAATTTTATGAGAAGAGGTGTGCCGTTACCAGCCCCCCCGGTTGCGACGATCTGTTTTGCGGCGGTCCCGACCTCGCCGGTCCCGTCTGGCTTCTTCGGACCCTTCTTCGGTAAAGAAGGCGAGGATTCGTTCACTCAGCTTGGCAAACTGTAGGGCAGGGACGCTATTAGGGTTGATGCACACGAGGGGCAACCCTTTAATGCCAGCGGTATGACACAACTCCGGCGCGGGAGGGATTATGACTGGCACGTCAAACCCGATCTGTTTCTGAATGCCGTGAACACCGTCAGCGGGTGGAATGCCCGAGCGATTAACCGGAGTTACAAGAATTTGCGTCGCGGAGTGGCTTTGAATAGCCTTTAATTGGCTTTTGGCCAAGGCGATACAAATAGCATCCGTCTCCATAACGAGATGGAGGATCTGACAGGCATTGAGAAAAGACATGGAGGGGAAGGACGGTTCCAGAGGAAAATCAAGCACCAAATAGTCTGCAAGTCCCTTGAGTTCTGGAATCAGCGCGGTTAAGAGTTCCGTGGAGACTTGAGAACCTACCCCATGAGTCCAGGGGGACACACATAGGACTTGAAGCCCTGTCGAATGTTGCATGAGCAATTGAGTCACGCAATTACGATTCATATGATCGAGATCAGCTGAGGAATCTTCAAGAGCCGATATTTGAGGTATTTTGAGGAGGGATGCGGCCGTTCCTGCATGAGGGCTCAGCTCTACATAGATTACGCTATGCCCACCCTGAACAAGCGTCATCGCGACATTGAGTGCCACCGTGGTGGTTCCCACGCCCCCCTTGGCTCCGGTAAACCCAATCACCCGGCATGATGGTTCGGCCTCGTTTTCATCAGGTGTGACACCGTCAACTGGTTGTGGTTCAGTCTCTTGCCCCTTCAATCGCTGAAATGCCTGCATTGCTCCTTGAAGTTCCATCTCTACTCCCCTCTCTTTATGACGTTTGGGAATGTCGTTGCCCGTGATTCTGTGAAGGTCTCTCGATTTGAGACATGTTCGGTGTTAATGTTGGTGAATATGTTTTGGTTACGTGAGGCTGTGGCCATCTATCGGAAAACTCTTGAATGCTCTTGAGAAATAAAGAGTACGCAGCCGATCCGTCTCACAACGTACACCTCAGTAGCAGTTCCCCTATGCAACCGACGGCCTCTCTGTTCGGAAGTCCTTAGTGGGCAAAAACGAGATTTGCGCATTCAGTCAGTGGATGAACAATTTGTGTTGCGATAGCCCTCAATCGGCCTGTCCCCCAGAACTAACGGCGGAGGATCTGTGCCTGATCAGCATGGTGGGCGGAATCGGGTGGGGCTTTTGACTTCGGAAGGACCGGTTGCCGGGCCGGTTCAATCTCCGGAACTTGTTGGTAGTCGCTTCTCTTCGGCGGGGCTGAAAGGGAGGACTGAATTGGGTGTGTTTAGGGATGCTGGAGAGGGTCTCTCCTCAACGATCCCGTAGTTGTCAACAGCCACATTAGGCCACTGGTATGCGTGCTTCTTCCATGAGGTCTAAAATGGATGAGAGCTGTTTGCCGGCCTCTATCATTGAATCTCTTAGAGTTTCCTCATCCAGACCCGTTAATTTCCACGATTCTGGAGTAACCAGATTTTGCCATTCCATGTACCCATTCGGTGCTTGGAACCCTTCTGTTAAGGCGTTGGCCATATTGAGAAGCGCAGCTTCGAATCCGTGATCTTTGGTGCCAGTGGGATTGTTTTGATACCGGATGGCGATACCAAAATGTTTGGGGAGTTGCCAATTCTCAATCAGACTCTGGCCCACGTCGGTAAAATCGAATCCCCATATTTGTTGCTCCACGGTATGAACGGGAGTTCCCTCTTTGGCGGACTCTCGCAACGCCTGCTCTGATTGTTCAGGGAGTTGCTCATAGAGGATTAAATGTCCGATGTCTCTCAGCAGGCCCTCAACAAACATTCGTTCACTATCAATCAGAAAGCATTTTCTAGCCAGCTCCCGTGCCACCAGTCCACTGAAGAAGCTGTTCGCCCAGAACACGTTCATATTCATGACCTGTTGGTTGAGGCCGGAGAAGGTTTTGGTGACGGCGACCGCCAACGTCAAATCATGAATCGGTTGCATCCCTAGGATCCCCACTGCTCGTGAAATGGTCTCGACTTTTCTCGGCATCGCGTAAAACGCGCTATTGACTAATTTGAGGACCGTGGCGGTCATGCCCGGGTCAATGCTGATGGCCCGGGACAGGTCGGCCATGGTGGAGTCTGGATTATCAATGACCTTTTTGACTTCCAGGTACACTTCCGGCAGCGTGAATAGTTTCGTGCAATTTGTTACTAACTCTTTGGCTGTAGGCATACTCACCCCTTTAGGTACGGCTTTGGTCTTCCTTTGTCCGCGGCATGACCGTTTCTTGTGTTTTCGGTCAGGTTGGTGCGGTACTTGAAAGACAGGGATTTCGCCTCTTTGGCGGTTTTTCACATGACAGGTGTTCTGGTTGAATTGCAGAATGTGTTTCCTTGCAGTGGATAAGAGGGATCTATGCCCTGCCATATCAGAACAGGCTTTGACCTTCATGATGCATTGAAGAAGGCGCGTGGACCTAACGATTAGGAAATGTCGGGGGTGTTGGAAGGGGACTGATGTGTAGCTGGGGAGAGTTTTTTGTGAATGCGTTTGCGCCCCCATGTGATGATGGCGAATGAGAGGCCCAGTGCTATGGGCACAAAAATTCCGGACGCCAATTCATACCTTGGTAGCCAGCCGAGTTCGTGCAGGGCCTTGAAGAGGTAGTTGGCCAGGCCACTGACATAATAGGCAATCACGATCACCGAGAGGCCCTCCACGGTGTGTTGAAGGACCACTTGGCTCTTTGTGGTGTTATCCACACTGGCCAGGAGTTTCACGTTTTGATCCTGTTGCGCCAAATTTTGCTCTTGTAAGAGCAATTCCACCTTGGTTCGCAAGACGGCAATCGTGCCTTCAAAATCCTGCTCTAAGGCGTGAATGCGGGAGAGTAACTGCTGATATCCATCGGCCACTCCCGTAATTTTCCATTGGATATAATCGGTGAGGGTTCGGCCGTAAGGCAGCGATTGTTCCTGGAGGGCACGGGTATTGCTGTGCACAATGCGATCGTAGGGGACCGAAGCCGAAAGGCGATAACGCATGGAATCCGCCAGCCGTCCCACTTCCAGGAAATTCTGGGTTAATCCTTCCAGCCACTGTTGAAGTGTGCTATGTGTGGCCTGCTTGAGTTCTCTGGTGATGAGGGTTCGTTGATAGAGATGGCGCTGTTCGAAGATTTGGACTTGATCTACGGCTCGGGAAAAGGCCGGGTAGGGAAGCAGAATCAGATGCGTATAATTTTCAAGTGTGGTGAGGATCGTCATCAATCTTGCCAGTTTGGGGCGCAGTAAGAGAGGGTCGGGGGACCAGATGATATAGCGTTCCCGGCCATGTTCATCGGGAGTGAAGCTGGTGGCAACGGAAATATTTTCTTCAAGAACCCTGCTGGCATATATTTGCGGGCCGGGGAGAAAAGTTCCCAATTCTTCGTGATCATAGGTTCGTGAAGGGGTGACCAATAGATCCAATGCATTGACTTGGAGGCCCAACGGAGAAAAGGGAAACGCATATCCGGGAAATATCAATGGCCCGAATCCTAAGAGTTGGTTGGGATCACCGGGGATATGCCACACCTGGTAACTGTAATATTCGGTGTGCGCTTCCCAAATGGCGATAAGCCGGTCCCCTTTGGCTCCTGTTTTGACTCCGAATCCCACTTTGTCTTCCAGGACGATGGAGGAGGGGTCCATCTCCAGGCAGGCGAGAAGCTGTTGGAACTCTTTGCGACTTTGGGGGCGTTCACTTGGCGGGTTCGCCATGCGATAGGCTGTGTGATGCACGTGGGCGGGCACATCCAGCCATCCTTCCAGATATTTTTCTTGCGCCTTATGCATTTGGCGAAGAATTCCTTTTCCTGGTGAACCGGGTTTTAAGCTCATGGGCGTGTGGAGACTTGAGACGGGAATCGTAACTGAGAGAGTTGGTTATTCATCTGAACAAGGTTCTACCCTACCTGCTAGTACTCTCGCAAGAGGAGAACGGAGGGAAAATGAGGTAGAACGCCTGCTTGGCCGGAAGCCTCCTCCTCGCGAAACTATCAATGGGACAGGTGTTGATTCATGATGAGAGGAGTTGCGATTGAATCCAATCGATGATGCGGTTTTCAGCCCAAAATGGATCCTCAGGGAGATGGCGTTGTTGGAAAAAGCCGCAGTGGCCACCATGAGCGGTGGCCAAAAGACGAATGCAGGGATTGGATTGGAGAGCAGGGTCGGCAAACATGTCGTAAGGGATAAATGGGTCGTCTTGGGCCGTGATGATGAGGGTCGGGATGGTGATTGAGGACAGCTTATTTCGAGCTGCAGTTTTGTCATAATAGTCTGCTGCATTTCGATACCCACCGTCTGGAGCGGTATAGACTTCGTCAAATTCCCACATGGTCCGTATGCTGGAGAGGCGCGATAGGTCCCATTGCCCAGGATACAGTTGAGCTTTTTTGTGTAATTTGGCTTTTAAACTTTTTAAAAAATATTGATGATAGATCCAATTGGATGGACGTTGCAGGGCACAGACGCAGGCGGCGGGCTGAATGTTCGGGCACACGGCTGCGACCCCACGAAGCGAGGGGAGGGATGAGCCCAGCTCTCCTGCTAATTTGAGAGTGAGATTGCCTCCCATGGAATAGCCGACGAGCCATACCTCGTGGCATCCGTCCTGTTCGGTGATTTCTCGAATGATGCTGTGGTAATCCTGACTGAGACCATTGTGATAGAGGGTGGGCGTGAGATGTTCCGATCCTCCACAGTTTCGTTGATTGATGCGAATGCTATTCCACCCCGCTTGCCAGGCTTTCTGCGCGAGCCCCCGCATGTAGTGAGATTCTATGCATCCCTCGAGCCCATGGACGATCAACACGGTCGGGTGTTTGGCGGGAGAGGGTTGCCAATGGCATTTTGTGAGGAGGCCGATCTCCGGAGTGATCTGAAAAATTCGATCTTGGGCAAGCATCCCGGGCGGAAAGCTGCCGCGAGGCCACCATCGCGGGATAAGGGTCATGCGGTGAGGGCCTTGAAGCCAAGGGTGTGGAATGAACGGTGGAACAGTCATAGGGCAATGTCAAGCATGGGCGAGGGGGATCGGGCGAATGATGGTGGCTCTTTTTTCTATTATGGGGGATACCAAAAGTCCTGGGTGCGGGACAAGGGAGGTTAACTTGTTTTGCGAAAGCCGTTCAATCAGAAGAGTGTCGAATGCTTTGTCATGAAAGCATTGATTTGTCAAAGCTTAGATATGATCTCTCCTCCAGTGTCTGATGAATGATGAAGTGTTGCGTTTTGAAAGGGCAAGTCCTCCCTTTGTCTTTTCCGCACAAACCGGATCTCACTTCCTCGTCAATCCCGAGATTGGTTCACGGGAATCGATCTGGGATTCGCTTCGGATGGATCCCCGCTACCAACCGGCGGGGATGACATGGCCACAGAGAGATTGCCACTGACAACCGAGGGCATGACGGCAGCTGTTTTTTCGGCTTAGACCCCATTCTCAATTGTATCTGAATGTATTCGTCAACTGAGTCCCAGGTGTTTATAGCGCATTTGACAGGGTACTAGAATTTCCGGTAGATCACCTCAGGTTTTCCCCCGTGGATTGTTTGTCCCTTTTACCAGGAAAATATCCTTGACGGTTGCAAGAGGGCGGGTAGGGTATCGATGAAAAAAACGAATTCACCAAGGTCTTCAGGTAGTCGGGAAACGTTTCTGATTTTCATGGTCGTGGTTTGTGGCATTATGGCTACGCTTTCAGTCAATCTGCTCAACCAACCCGCTTCGGCCCCTGGCGAAGCCAAAGTGGTTGACTCTACCAATCAAGACCAAAAAGATACCGTCCCGGAAAAAGCTTCATCGGTGGCGCTCATTGACGTGCCGTTGGCCACCGGCACCGAGCCGCTGGATAAGCTGTTTGTTCAATCCGGATGTGCGGTCTGTCATACCATCCCTGGTATTGCCCCTGCTCAAGGACGAGAAGGGCCCCCGTTAGTATTAGGCACCAATGGACCGCTTCGATTGGCAGACCCTCAATACCAAGGGACGGCTACGACGGTTCGTGAATATATCCAGGAGTCGATTTTGAATCCGGGGGTGTATGTCGTGCCCGGTTACTCTGATCGGGTCATGCCCCGGTGGTATGGAAAGCGGCTCAATGCGTTGGCTTTGGATCGCATTGCCGCGTATTTGGAAGATGTGAAAAAGTAAGCGCCAGGCGACCCTCTCCAACGTCTCTTCACCTGCCTGACTGTTGCCCTGTTTTCCTCCCAGCTCGAGTGAGAAAGCGATCAGTCTGTGGATGTTCTGAATTCAGGCGGGTGGATTGTAATGGTGCTTGATCATGACTCGCAGGGGTTTAGGGTTGAAATCGGAAACCAAATAGCATTCCGATGTTCAGATTATCGCTACCCACTCGGTTGTTTAAATCAATATTTTGAAAGGTGAAGATGAGTGTGCTTGCCAGGGAAATGGTCTGGTTGATTTTGAAGGCCGCTGTTGCCCCAAAGGGAAACGTATAGCTGACATCGTCATCACTCCGTCGGCCTCGATCCAAATCCGCATAGACGAACCCTAATCCGCCAAAAGGAATGATAGCCACGGCCCCCAAGGGAATGTGATATCGGGCAATGCCGGCAAATGTGATTTGGCTGAGGTCTCCACCGGGAGAAATCAGGAGTTGTGGTCCGATGGAAAAGTGTGAGTCCAGATAATAGTCTCCTTGGAAACTCAGCGTGAACACGGTGTCATCGACGGTATCCGCCAAGAAACCAATATCCGTGCCAAACCCCCACCGGCTTTCTGCCCGCACGTGAGGACTGCTGACGGAGAGAAAAAAGAGTACAGCCAAAATCGCAAAGATGGTCTTCACCCACTTGTCTACCATTATGCCTTTTCTCCTGCTTGGATGAATGACTTGATTGAGTTGAGAGGCAAAGATACCACTTTCGGATTCATACATCCATCACCTTTGAACAAAGCGGACATTTTGTATCCAAATCCTACCCATGCCCGGTATCCAGCTTTCTTCCGCTCTCCCCTATGAATTCGGAGGTTGCGCTAGGACCATCCGAATTCGCAGGAGAAGAGGACGGCTTTCGTCCCTACCGACCTCCCCCCTAGGTGCCTAGAGAGACTTGGGGTTATGGAAGGTGCGTCAGCCTATGGCAATGACGTGTATTGGGGAATTGAGGATGTTATTTATGGGTCGCATCCTCAACCATTTTTTCCGTGCTATCCACCGCTTCCTTGACCGCTTCCCCAGTTTTTTCTGCAGCCTCATTGATGGCTGCCCCGGTGTGTTCCATGGTTTCCTTGACGGAATCGGTTGTCTTTTCGATTGCTTGATCGACTGTTGTTCCAGCCTGTTCGGCCGGGCCTTCTTTTTGTTCCCCGCACCCTGATGTCGAAAAAGCTAATCCACATACGAATAATACACTCAACCCGACTAAGGGGAATCGTTTCATAGCACAGACCTCCTGTTAAAAGTGAAAAACGCCTTGGGGTCCATCCTTGGTCCCTCGTGTCAAAGTGGAAAAGAACAACCAGGTAGGGGATGTTGAATGAGATACGAGGACCAATGCGTGCTTGAATGAACTAAATCTATTGTAACCTAAAAAGATAAAAGATCAATGAATATTACGTAAAAAATTTTAGGTGGACTTTTGCATCATATATCCTGAAAAAAGATCAAGATTTTCAGTTGAACAATGGCGGTATTCTCCAAAATCATAGCCAACAGATGTGTGGTGAAAGCCATTGCCGGAGAATGGCAGGTGTATCCAATCGCATGAAAGGAGAAGGAATAGTCATGGGAGGTGGCGTGTTGCGTGTTTTTGTCTTAATTTTTTTTTGAAATGGTCGATAAGCACTCCTACATCTCTTTGAACGAAAGCAGAAACCAACAATCTTGAAGAAGTTGAGGGTGTTATGGCAAAACCGGTTGGGAAGCTTCGAAAAATTA
>Ga0209536_100003730_pt1 | contig 24333 bp, 22 predicted proteins | sample DeeMarSeWOR28_12_FD_187461 | JGI IMG/M metagenome (GOLD analysis project Ga0209536, IMG submission 187461) | Marine sediment microbial communities from White Oak River estuary, North Carolina - WOR-2-8_12 (SPAdes) (version 2) | ecosystem: Environmental > Aquatic > Marine > Intertidal zone >...
TCGACACCACGGTGAGTGATTGCACCAGCGGCACACCCGAGCGCAGCGCCATGGCAAACGCGCGCGCATAGCGCGCCAATGTCGCGCGCAGAATGATGCCGCCCGTGTAGGGGATCCTCAGTTTGGCCTTGTCCCAACGATAGCGGCCAGGTTCGGTCGCCAGGTAACTGCGTAGGCCGAATGCTGCTGCAATCAACGCCAGCAGCATGTGGGGCCAATAAGCGACAAAGAAATCGGATGTCGCCATCAATATGCGCGTTGGCACCGGCAAATCGGCGCCAAAGTTGCGAAACATCGCCGCGAACTGGGGGATGACGTAGATGTTAATGATGACCAGCGCCGCGGCGATGAAGCTCAACACTGTGATCGGATAGCGCAGCGCCGTCTTGATGCGGTCGCGTATCTCCTTTTCGCTTTCCAGATAGCGCGACAGTTGCAGAAAAGCTTCATCGAGCTGACCGGTGCTCTCACCGACCTGGACCATGCTGACGAACAGGCGCGAGAACACGTCGGGCTTTTGCGCCAGCGCGTTGGTCAGATCACGTCCCGCCTCCAGATGCAGCACCACCTCGCGCAACGCTTCGGCCAACATGGCATTGCGGGTATTGTCCGCCAGGCCGTTCAGCGCCCTGATGATGGGCACACCCGCATGCAGCAATGTATACATCTGCCGCGCAAACAGGGCGACGTCGTCCAATGATGGCTTGCGCGCGCCGAGGCGTTGCGACAGCGACGGTGCCGCCGCTGCATCGGCTTTGGATTCGCCAATTTCGATTGGGGTGATACCGCTGTTGAGCAGCTGGGTTGCCACCGCATCGGCAGAGGCGGCCTCGAGAGCGCCATTTACGGCCTCGCCGCGGGCGTTGCGCGCCTTGTATTGAAAGCGGGCCACGACTTACACCGCTTGGGCGCGGGCGTCTGCCGTCGCCTCGTCCGCTGCATCCGTTGGCGCCTGCGTCGCTACCGGGACCTCCTCGACGCTGCTGGCCACACGCAACACCTCTTCCAACGTGGTAACACCGCGAATGGCATAGTCCAGCGCATGCAAAGCAAAGGGTCGGAACCCCCTGTTGCGGTGCGCCTCGCGGGCAAACTCGCTGGCATCTTCGCGGCGCAGGGCGTCGGCCAAGACCTCATCGATTTCGAGCAGCTCGAACACGCCGATGCGGCCGTGATAGCCGGTGTTGTTGCACTGGCTGCAGCCAACGCCTCGAACAAAGGCCGTCGCGGGACCTTGACCGCCAAGGGTGCTGTTGAGCCAGGCACTCTCGTGGGCATCGGGCGTGTGCTCGTGTTTGCAGCTGTCGCAAATACGCCGCACCAGGCGCTGGGCAAGCACGGCCTGCAGCGCGGTGGCCACCAGATAGCCCTCGGCGCCCATGTCGATGAGCCGGTTGGCGGTGGCAATCGCGTCGTTGGTATGCAACGTCGACAATACCAAGTGGCCGGTCATGGCGGCGCGTACGCCGATCTCCGCCGTCTCGCTGTCACGCATCTCGCCGACCAGCACCACGTCGGGATCCTGGCGCAAGGCGGCGCGCAGCACACTGGCAAAGGTCAGGCCGATCTTCGGGTTGACCTGGACTTGGTTGATGCGTGGCAGCCGGTACTCCACCGGATCCTCGACGGTGATGATCTTCTTGGTCGCATCGTTGAGCTCGCTCAGCGCCGAGTACAACGTGGTGGTCTTACCGCTGCCCGTTGGGCCGGTTACCAGGACCAGTCCGTGGGGGCGATGGATGTTGGCGCGAAAGCGGGCCAGCATCTGTTCGGGCATGCCGAGTTGTCCCAGGTCGAGCTGGCCAGCCGACTGATCGAGCAGACGCATGACGACTGACTCGCCATACTGAATCGGCATGGTCGACAGGCGCACGTCGACGCTGCGATCACGCACGCGCACGTTGAACCGCCCGTCCTGCGGTACGCGCCGCTCCGAAATATTCAATCCAGCCATCAGTTTCAGGCGCGACACGAGTGCGGTGGCGATGCGCTTTTCTTTCATAACCTGTTCCTGCAGCACGCCATCGATGCGTTGGCGTACCCGCAGCACAGTCTCGTCGGGTTCGATATGAATATCCGAGGCACCGATTTGCACGGCATCCTCGAACATCGACTGCAACAGTTTGACGACCGGCGCGTTGGTGACGTCCTCACTCTGCGCCATCTGCGCGAGATCGAAATCGTTCTCGGACAGCTCTTCGCCCAGCTCCTCGGCCAGGGTGACGATCTCATCCGTGCGCCGGTAGACCATGTCGATGGTGCCGAGCAGGTCGGCTTCGCGTACCACGGCCTGCTGGATACTGCGCTTGAGCAGACGGGCGAGCTCGTCATACCCGAATATGTCGGTCGGATCGGCCATACCGACGAGCAGACTGCCGTCGGGATTCTCTTTGAGTGCCAGCGCCCGGTAGCGTCGCGCGAAGGTCTCGGGGATGATCCGGACGGTCTCAGGTTTGAACTTGAAGCGTTTGAGGTCGATGTAGGGCAGCTGCAGCTGGCGCGAGAGAAACTCCAGCAACTGCTCCTCGGAGATATAGCCATTCTCCACCAGCACGCGACCGAGCTTGTGGCCGCTTTGCTTCTGGCTCGCAAGCGCCTGTTGGAGTTGTGCTTCGGAAATGATCTTGTGTTCGACGAGCAGGTCGCCGATACGGATCTTCTTGCGTGGCTGCATGATGTCCCTTCGCGCTAATCCCTACGGTGGATGGCCATGACCGCTTACTGTCATGCGATCAAGCACTTGTATCGACCCTGGGGAGGGCCGACTTTAGCGGGTCAGCGAAGCGGGGCGATCAAATGCAGGCGATGCGGCCCTGCTCGTTGAGGGCCAGAGAGCCAACCAGCTGAGCGACATTGCTGAGCTGGTGGCGCTTGAGGTAGTCGACTATGCCCACGTTGAGCTTGGGGCAAATCAAGGGGTCATAGAACAGCGCGGTGCCGACGCCGACCGTTGAAGCGCCGGCAATTAGGAATTCCAACGCGTCGTCGACCGTGGTGATGCCGCCTTGCCCAATAATGGGAACGCCGTGGTCGCGGCACACTTGGTAGACCTGGTGCACCTTGAGCAGGGCGATGGGCTTGATGGCCGGCCCGGACAAGCCGCCTTGGTTGTTGCCAATAATCGGGGTGCGCGATTCGACGTCGATGGCCATGCCCATGAGCGTGTTGATCACGGCAAAGGCGTCAGAGCCAGCCTCCAGACAGCGGCGGGCGTTGTTGGCGATATCGGTCTGGTTCGGCGAGAGCTTGGTGATGAGCGGTTTGCCCGTGACGCGCCGGCAAGCGTCCACGACGCGCGCCGACATGTCCGGATCGTTGCCGAAGGCTACCCCGCCTTCCTTCACGTTGGGACAAGAGATATTGATCTCCATCGCATCGATGGGGGAGTCGTCAAAGATCCGAGCGACCTCGGCGTACTCATCCACGGTCGAGCCGGACAGGTTGGCAATGAAACGCGTCTCGGAGAAATCCAGCTTGGGCAGGATTTCATCGACCACGTAGCGCGCGCCGGGATTCTGCAGTCCAATCGCGTTGAGCATACCGGCGGGCGTTTCATAAATCCGGTGCGGAGCATTGCCAAGTCGCGGTGACAGCGTCGTGCCCTTCAGGCACACTGCGCCCACATCACGGTTGGAGAAGCCCTTGACACGCGTATATTCCTCGCCAAAGCCGACGCAGCCCGACAGCAGCACCAGGGGGGTGGTCAGCTCCATTCCGCAGAACTGCGTGCGGAGCATGTCTAGGTCGTCGGCGTGCATGCGCGTCAAGATACAGGGGAACAGGTCGAGGCGACAAGTCAGTGCCACTGTCCGTGCCAATGCCGCTGCCGTACGCCGCTCGGTTTGGATCGCCGGGGCTTGAGCAAGCGTGTTGCACGTCGCCCTATATCAGCCTGAGATACCACCCAACACCGGCAACATCATCCGCCTGTGTGCCAACACCGGCGTTCACTTGCATCTCATTCATCCGCTTGGTTTCGAGCTGGAGGACGCCAAGCTGCGCCGCGCCGGGCTCGACTACCGCGAGCTGGCCGTCGTTCACGAGCACCCCACGCTGGCCGGTTTCATGCACGCCGCGCAACCGTCCCGCCTGCTGGGTTTTAGCACGCGGGGCCGGCGCGCCTACACCGAGGCGTGTTTCGCCAGCGGTGACGCGCTGCTATTTGGCCCGGAAACCCGTGGCCTACCGCAGGATGTGCTCGATGAGCTCGGCGAGGAAGGTGTGCTGCGCATTCCCATGCTGGCGGGCAGCCGTAGTCTCAATCTGTCCAATGCCGTGGCCGTGGTGGTCTATGAGGCCTGGCGCCAACTTGGCTTCGTAGGCGCGATCTAGGCGCCCTGCAGCCAATCAGATGTTCTCGGGTTTCTGCTCCCGAGCCAGTAGGGTGCGTACCGCCCGATGCGGGTCAAGACCGTCGTAGAGGACCCGCCATACTTGCTCGGAAATCGGCATGTCGACCTCAAGTCTTTTCGCGAGCGCACGCACCTCTTGGGCCGCCTGCACCCCTTCCACCACCTGGCCGATATCGCTGAGTGCCTGCGCAAGCGTTGCCCCACCACCCAAAGCCAGACCAGCGCGACGATTGCGCGATTGATTGTCCGTACACGTCAGAACCAGATCGCCCAGGCCGGCCAGACCCATAAAGGTCTCCGCCTGGCCCCCCAACGCCATGCCCAGGCGCATCAGCTCGTGCAGGCCGCGGGTGATCAAGGCCGCGCGGGCATTGGCGCCAAAGCCGAGCCCGTCGGAGATACCCGCCGCAATGGCCAGCACGTTCTTTGCCGCCCCGCCGAGCTGAACGCCGACGATATCGGTGCTGGTGTAAGCGCGGAAGTAATCGCTGTGCAAGAGCGCGGCGACTTCGTTTGCGCACGCCATGTCGGGTGACGCAACCGTGACCGCGGTGGGCAAGCCGGCCGCGACCTCGCTGGCAAAGCTGGGGCCCGATACCACCGCCATGGCCCGCTCGGCGCCAAACACGTCTTCCACCACGGTGTGCAGCAGCGCACAGGTTTCATGCTCCAGTCCTTTGGTGCCCCAGACGATGCGTTGGTCCGGTCGGACCAGCGGCGCGATGGCAAGCAGGACTTCACGAAATGCTTTGCTGGGCACCACCAGAAGGATGTTCTGCGCCTCACCGACCGCGTCCCCCAGATTGGCGGTAACTTTGAGCAATGGCGGGAATTCGGCGTCAGGCAGGAAGCGCGCGTTGCGGCGCTCGTGGGCCATGGCCGCAGCGTGCTCAGGGCGATGGGCCCAGAGTACGGTCGGGTGAGCGTTACGGGACAATAGCAGGGCGAGCGCGGTCCCCCAGGACCCGGCTCCCAGCACGGCGGTCGATGTGGCGTTAGGCGCGCCCATGCTCGTTCTGGAGTCTGCGCCGGGCCGGCCTTAGTGCACCGGCTTGTCGCTCTCGTCCTGTTTCTGCTGACGCTTGGCGCGGTGCTGGGCGAACAGGGCGTCGAAGTTCACCGGGGCAAGCAACAGCTGCGGAAAGCCGCCGCGCGTCACCGTGTCGGAAACCGTTTCGCGGGCGTAGGGGAACAATATGTTGGGACAGAAGCTGCCCAACATGGCCTCAAGCTCGCCATCCTTGAAACCCTTCATGTGGAAGATGCCCGCTTGCTGGACTTCGACCAAGAACGCGGTCGCGTCCTGATTGGTCACCGTGACGGTCAGCGACAGCACGACCTCGTAGGTGTCTTCGGCCAACCCGCGGCCGTCGGTGTGTAGCTCGAGGTTAACCTTGGGCTCCCATTTGTGCTTGAAGCTCTCCGGCGTGCCTGGCGCTTCGAACGATGAATCTTTGATATAGATCTTCTGAATGGCGAATTGCTGGGCGGCACCGCTGTCTTGGGCTGCTCCACTGCTCTGATCTGCTGACATCAGCGTCTCTCGCTTCGAAATCCATGGTTAATGGGAAGGCCGGGCCACGCACCGGGGGTCGCTATGGTAACAGAATTCCCGCAGGCCCCGCAGAGCTGGGGAGCCGCCGAGCGGTCAAGCATTACGAGCGAGTCATGACAGAAGGTGGGCGCGAGGCCCCGAATGTCAGCGCTTGGTCATTGGCAGATTGGCGTTCTGCCATGCCATCACTCCGCCAGCCAGGTTGTAGACGGATTCGAAGCCGCCCCGCTTGAGCAGGCTACATGCGCGGTTGGAACGGCTGCCGGAACGGCAGCCGACGATAATCGGTTTGCCCTTGTGACGCTCGAGCTCGCTTAGACGCTCGGGCAGATAGCGCAACGGAATGTGGACGGAATTGATGATGTGTCCACCCTGGTACTCTGCGTCTTCGCGCACGTCGAGGATCACGGCGTCCTGATGATTGATGAGCTGGGTCGCTTCTGCGGGAGAGGCAGACTGATAGCCTCGCATACGCGGGCCGAGATAGCTCCACACCAGCATCGCGCTGATTGCGACCAGGGCCAGGAACAGGTGCCAATTGGTGGTGACAAAGGGGATCAATCGCTCCATGGGTGTCGCTCGCTGTCTGCCGAGTGGGTGCGCGTGCGGCGACGCGCGAGTGCTCTGGCCAAGGCCAGTGGCGGCATATTCTAGGGATTGTATGGAGCCAACGACAAGTGCGACGAGACCGCCGCCCAACTCGGCCCGCCACGCGAAGGGGACTGGGACAGCCTAGCTCTCGGGACCGGCGGAGCAGAACACGTCGCGCATCATGCCAATCAGAGCCAGGGTCCGTGCATCACCGACGCGGTAGTACACCCGGTTGGCGTCCTTGCGCGAGGCGAGGATGCCCTTGTCGCGTAAAATGGCAAGATGCTGCGAGATATTGCTTTGCGAGGTGCCGACGTTCTCCACGATATCTTGAACGCTGATTTCTTTGTCACCCAGCGTGCACAGTATTTTCAGGCGCAAGGGGTGGGACATGGCTTTGAGCGAGCGTGAGGCCCGGTCGATGTCCTCATCTCGCGTCATCAGTCCGATGTGGTCGATGTCTGACAAGGGAGATTCCTGTCCGTCTGGTGCGGTCGCGATGCGGCAGTCGCACGATGTTTGGCCTGCGTTCATTAACAAAACATTATACAATAAAGTTCCGTTTGGAAAGCTAATTTTGTCACACAGCTGCAATGCGACCCCTCCACTGCACTGGTGGTCGTGGGTGACGAGTACTCGGCAAGTTTGTTAGACTGAGTCTAAAACGCGCGGCGCGAGTTATCCGGAGCAGAAGTAGAACGCATGTCATCGCCTTTTCGACCTATCGCACTGATCATCCTCGACGGTTGGGGCAACGCGACGCCTGGTGACGGCAACGCCATCAGCACCGCCAGGAAACCCGTCTGGGACAAGATCTGGCAGCGGTACCCCCACACCCTGATTCGTGCCTCTGGAGCAGAAGTTGGTCTGCCCGCCGGTCAAATGGGTAATTCTGAAGTAGGGCATCTCAACCTCGGCGCGGGCCGCGTGGTATACCAAGAGTTCACCCGGGTCAGCCGCGCCATCAGTACCGGTTCGTTTTTCACGAATCAAACACTCACTGACGCAGTCGATACGGCAGTGAACAACGGCACGGCGCTGCACATACTGGGTTTGTTGTCGCCAGGCGGCGTCCACAGCCACGAAGAGCACATCCACGCGATGGCGCAACTGGCGGCACAACGCGGTGCCACCAAGCTCTATGTGCATGCCTTTCTGGATGGCCGCGATACGGCTCCCAAGAGTGCGGCGGCTTCGCTGCAGGCAATGCAGTCGCGGCTGGACGAGTTGGGCGTGGGCCAAATCGCATCAATCATCGGTCGCTACTACGCCATGGATCGCGACCACCGGTGGCCCCGCATCAAGGCTGCCTACGATCTGATCACCACCGGCAGCGCTGAGTTTAGCGCCGCTGACGCACTGACTGGCCTGGAGATGGCCTATGGACGCGGCGAGACAGATGAGTTTGTCCAAGCCACCGCCATCGTGCCGCAAGGAACCGCGCCAGTTCGCGTCCGGGATGGTGACGTCATCGTGTTCATGAACTATCGATCAGATCGCGCCCGCCAGATCACGCGCCCCTTTACCGAAGCCGATTTCGACGCTTTTGAACGCGAAGTCCATCCTGCGCTGGGCGCGTTTGTCAGCCTCACGGAATACAGCGCCGACTTTGATGTCCCGGTCGCCTTTCCACCGGAGCGGCTGCGTAACGTATTTGGCGCCTACATTTCCGCCCTTGGACTGCATCAGCTGCGTATCGCTGAGACCGAAAAATACGCCCATGTGACCTTCTTTTTCAACGGTGGTCAGGAGGAGCCGTTCGACTGGGAAGACCGTATTCTGGTGCCCTCGCCTACCGACGTGCCAACCTATGATCTCAAGCCCGAGATGAGCGCGCCCCGGCTCACCGACCAGTTGGTCGACAACATCAACAGCGGCAAGTACGACGTGATTATCTGCAACTATGCGAATCCGGACATGGTGGGTCATACGGGAAACTTCGCAGCGACGGTCAAAGCGATCGAATGTCTGGACACCTGCTTGGGCAGGGTCATCGAAGCAGTGCAAACGCAGGGGGGCGAACTGCTCATCACCGCCGACCACGGCAATGCCGAGCAACTGACCAACGACGAAACCGGGCAGGCTCACACCGCCCATACTTCCAACCTGGTGCCGCTGATATATCTGGGTCGCCCGGCTCAGCTCCACGACAATGGCGCTTTGTCGGACATCGCCCCAACCCTGCTGAGTTTGATGGGGCTGGAGCAGCCGGCGGAGATGACCGGGCATTCCCTCGTTGAATTCGCCAGTGAGGCCGAGGCCTGCGCCTGAGTTGGTGCGCCCACGCCGCGCCGATTGCTTTCTGCGCGGGTGTGCCAGCGTGGTCGTCGCACTCCTGATGCTGTGTGCAGTCGCCGGCGCTGCGGCGGCCGACAAGGACTCCCAGGCCGAGGCTGACAGGGCTGCAGAACTGCAAAAGCTACGTGCGCGTATCGCCGACCTGCGCCGCGCCCTGGACTCCGTCCGCAGCCAGCAAGACGCGGTTCGCACCGAGTTGCGCACGCTGGAGCGGCGTATCGGCAGTCTCGTCCACAGCCTCAAAGACCTATCTGCGCAGCTCGCTGAGAGGACCGCACGGCTGCAGCGCTTGCGCGCGGAGCGGGGTCAGCACTCACGCGAATTGGCGACCCAACGCAGTCTGCTGTCCAGCCAAGTCAGAGCTGCCTACGCCGTTGGTCGCCAGGAGTACCTGAAGCTGCTCCTCAACCAGGAAGACCCAGCCGCCGCCGGACGCGTGTTCACCTATTATGACTATTTCAACCGGGCCCGTTCCCAGCGCATTGCGGCGGTGAGCGAAACGCTGCAGAAGCTGCAGGCAGTGGAGCGCGCCATCGAACAAGAGACTAGCCAGCTGACCCGGCTGCGCGACCGGCAGCAAGGCGATAAGGCCGAACTGGAGCAGGCCCATAGCGCTCGGGCGGCCGTCATGGCCAAACTGGACCGCGAAATCCGCACGGGTGACCAGGAGCTCGCCAGGCTCCTGGAGAACGAGCGCGAGCTCGAGAAGGTCATCGCGGCAATCAATGAAGTCTTGGCCGATGTTCCGGTAGAACTGGAGCGCGGACCGAATTTTGCCGCATCCCGCGGCCAGCTCGCCTGGCCGACCCGCGGCGCGGTGGATCAGCTCTTCGGTACCCGCCGTGAGAAGAGTCGCGTCATCTGGAACGGCGTCATCATCAATGCCAACGAGGGGCACGAGGTCCGGGCAGTCTCACGTGGGCGCGTTGCCTTTGCTGACTGGCTGCGCGGCTACGGGCTATTGATGATTATTGACCATGGCAATGGCTACATGACGCTGTACGGCCACGCTCAGAGCTTGTTCAAGGAGGCCGGTGATTGGGTAGAGACCGACGAGCTGATTGCCACTGTGGGACGCAGCGGCGGGCGGGCCAGCGCCGGGCTGTATTTTGAGATTCGTCACAACGGCAAACCGGTCAATCCCGTCCAATGGTGTCGGCGAGGCCGTCGCGGCTGAACTTTTGGAGACCTTGCAGCGGTCTAAAGTTGCTGCCGCACGGCTCGCTAATACGTTAACATCCTCCGCGGATGCAGTAACTTGGCTGAATTCGGGGATCCGCCCAGGCGGGTACCCGGGAGTGAATCGAATGAGTCCCTTTGCGCGAAATGCATTGATTATGAGTCTTGGCGTGGTCCTGGGCGTCGGGTTGGTCCTTGGCCAGGGCGTGTTGGCCGAACGCGAGGAGGCCGCTGGTGCGAGCCTGCCGCTGGATGAGCTGCGCTCCATGAGCGAAGTATTTGCCAAGATCAAGAATGATTACGTCGAGGAAGTCGACGACAAGACCCTGCTCGAGAATGCTATTCGCGGAATGCTCTCCGGGCTGGATCCGCACTCGGCCTATCTCAGCCCCGACGAATACCGTGAAATGCGGATCGGCACCACAGGTGAGTTCGGCGGTCTCGGTATCGAAGTCGGCATGGAGGATGGGTTCGTCAAGGTCATTGCGCCGATTGACGACACGCCCGCGCAGCGCGCGGGATTGGAAGCCGGGGACCTCATCATCCGCTTGGATGATACTCCCGTGAAAGGGATGACGCTGGGCGACGCGGTGCGCAAGATGCGGGGTAAGCGGGGCACGGACATCACGCTCACCGTGGTGCGCGAGGGCGTCGACAAACCCTTCAAGGTGGTCATCACCCGCGACATCATCAAGATCCGAAGCGTGAAGAGCCGCGTGCTCGAGCCCGGCTACGGCTACGTGCGTCTGTCCCACTTCCAGGAGAGTACGGGCGCCGACATGGTCAAGGCCATTGAGAAGCTGCACAAGGAAAGCGATGGACCGCTGCGCGGCCTGGTGTTGGACCTGCGCAACAATCCGGGTGGTCTGCTCGATGCAGCGGTTGAGGTTTCCGATGCCTTCCTGGAGAAAGGAATCGTAGTCAGCGTGCGCGGGCGAACGGGCGAAGCGAACATCCGCAAGCACGCGACCCCGGATGACGTCATGTCCGGCGCCCCAGTTGTGGTGCTGGTCAACAGCGGCTCGGCTTCGGCTTCAGAGATCGTTGCCGGGGCGTTGCAGGATCACCACCGCGCAGTGGTGATGGGTGAACAGACGTTCGGCAAGGGTTCGGTCCAAACCATACTTCCGCTGGGCAGCGAAGCCGCGCTCAAGTTGACTACCGCCCGCTACTACACGCCCTCGGGCCGGACCATCCAGGCCGAAGGTATCAAGCCAGACATCGACCTTGCGGACGTCAAGGTCGCGACGGCCGAGGCGGACAAAGACATGAAACCCGTCAAGGAAGCAGATCTGGCTCGACACCTGGAGCGCCCGGACAGCGACACTGATGCAGAAGTGGACCCGGATGCCGAGCGCCGAGAGCGGCTGAATCTGGCCAGCTCTGACTATCCAGTTTATGAGGCGTTGAACCTACTCAAGGGCCTCAATCTCTATAGCCGACGGGCGGAGCAGTGATCGCGGGCGAAGCGACCAAGCCCAGCCGACTTCTTGGCGCATGCGTTGGATCGGGCTAGCGAGCGCCGCTTCGCTGTTCCTGGTCAGCACGCTGGCGGCGGGCGCTGACTCCGCGGCGCTGCCGCACACCAGTCCGTGGGTTGCGATCATTATCGATGACCTGGGTGATCGCTACAGCGAGGGCCAGCGGGCCGTCGACCTGCCGGGCCCCCTGACCTACGCATTTCTGCCTCATACTCCGTACACTCACGACCTGGCCGAGCGGGCTCACGCCCGCGGTAAGGAAGTCATGCTGCACTTGCCGATGCAATCGGTTGGTGGCAAACGGCTCGGTCCGGGTGCCCTGCGTCTCGACATGACGCCAAGCCGGCTCCTTCTCACGCTGCGCACCAGTCTCGATGCTGTGCCCCATGTCAGCGGCGTGAACAACCATATGGGTAGTCTGTTGACCCGGCACCCCGGGTACATGGAGTGGGTGATGCAGGCGCTGCGCTGCTATGGCGAGCTGTACTTCGTGGACAGCCGCACCACCGCCTCCAGTGTCGCCGCCTGGGCGGCCGGCGAGCACGGCGTGCCGCACACCAGCCGCGACATCTTCCTAGACCACGTGCGGGAACCCGCCGCGATCGAGGCACAGCTGGCGACGCTGGTCAAACGCGCACACGCCCTGGGTTCTGCAATCGGTATTGGACATCCCTACCCCGAAACCTTGGCCGTGCTCGAGCAACACCTGCCGCAACTGGACGGCTTGGGCGTTCGGCTGGTACACGTATCGCAGATCATAGAACGTCAACGCCACGACACGGGTGCAGCGCCATGGCAAGCGTCCTTATCCCACTAGCCGAAGGCTTTGAAGACCTCGAAGCCATCACTATCGTCGATTTGTTGCGTCGAGCAGGGATCGAAGTCGTTACCGCAGGCTTAACGCCGGGGCCGATCAAGGCCAGCCGCGGGACCGTGGTGGTGCCTGACGCGAGCCTCGATGAGGCGCTTCAACGCGACTACGACATGGTGGCGTTGCCCGGCGGCCTTCCCGGGGCGGACTTCCTCGACAGCGATCCTCGCATCCGGACCTTGTTGCGCGCGATGGCCGCAGCAGACAAATACACCGCAGCGATTTGCGCCGCGCCCAAGGTGCTGGCCAGCGCGGGGCTGCTCGAGGGCAAGCGCGCGACCAGTTACCCAGGGGCGCTTGATGACACCGCGGTAACCGGCTTGCACTACGAGTTGGCTGCGGTGGTTTGCGACGGCAAGGTCATCACCTCGCGCGGTCCCGGCACCGCCATGGACTTTGCGCTGACGCTTATCGAGGCCCTGCTCGGCCGCGCCCAACGCGACGCAGTCGAAGGCCCCCTGCAGCGCCCCGCGGCGGTTTAGTCCCCGCCGCGCGGCCAGACCAAGGCCCAGATCAGGGCCCCCAGCAGCCCGAGCAGCCAGGGTAGTATCGAGACCCCGCCCAGTATCAGCGGCGCTGATTCGCCGAGGGTGAGCAGCACCGCCGCACCGACGACCAAACTGCCGCCGGTGATCGCGCCAAAGGTGCGCCGGTTGCTGCGCAACATCTCTCTGCGCAGCTGATCGACCGACTCACTTTCCCACTGTAGCTTCAATTCGCCGGCGCGAAGTTGGGTTAGCGTCTCATAGGCTAGCGTAGGCAGCTGCGGCAGGTACTCACCCCAGCGCGGCACATCCTTTTTCAGCTTAGCAAGCGCGCCTTTGACGCCCAACTGCTCCGACATCCAGCTTTGCAGGAACGGTTTGGCCGTTTTCCACAAGTCCAAATCGGGGTGGAGTTGTCGGCCGAGCCCCTCGATTGCCAGCAAAGTCTTTTGCAGCAGCACGAGCTGAGGCTGTATCTCCATGTTGAAGCGGCGAGCCGTCTGGAACAGACGTAGCAGCAGCTGACCGAATGAGATCTCCTTAAGTGGTTTATCGAAAATTGGCTCACACACGGTACGAATCGCTGCTTCGAATTCGTCAACGCGCGTGTCCTTGCTCACCCAGCCAGATTCGACATGCAATTCGGCCACGCGGCGGTAGTCGCGATTAAAAAACGCCAGGAAGTTCTCCGCCAGATAGCGCTGGTCAGTCGGGCTGAGTGAGCCCATGATGCCGAAATCAACAGCGATGTAGTGACCGTCGGGATCGACGAAGATATTGCCGGCATGCATATCCGCGTGAAAGAAGCTGTGGCGGAATACCTGTGTGAAGAAGATGGTGACTCCATTCTCAGCCAACTCTTCCAGATTGATGCCGGCTTTGATGAGTTCGTTGATGTTATTGATAGGTATGCCATGAATGCGTTCCATCACCATGACATCCCGGCGCGTGTGTGCCCAGTCGACCTCCGGCACATAGAGCAGGTCCGAGTCTTCGAAGTTGCGGCGCAACTGTGAGGCATTGGCTGCCTCGCGCATCAGGTCCAGCTCATCGAGGATCGTTTTCTCGAACTCGGCGACCACTGCCCGTGGACGCAAGCGCCGACCCTCGGCCCAGTAGCGCTCGATGTTGTCGGCAATGATGTAAAGCAGGCTGATATCGCGCTCGATCACTGTGCGGATCCCCGGGCGCAGTACCTTGATGACGACATCACGACCATCGCTCAAGCGTGCGGCGTGGACTTGGGCAATCGACGCCGAGGCCAGTGGCCGATCCTCGAACTCCTCGAACACCGTCTCCAGCGGTCGGCGATAAGCACGCTCGATGATGGCGCGGGCCTGCTCGCTCGGGAACGGGGGGACGCGGTCCTGCAGCCGCAGGAACTCTTCGGCAATATCGTCGGGCAGAAGGTCGCGGCGGGTCGAGAGAATCTGGCCGAACTTTACGAAGATCGGGCCGAGATCCTCCAGCGCACTGCGGATGCGCACGCCGCGCGGGGCACGAGTGCGCACCATCCAATGCCAGGGCAGGAAAAAGCGGACAAAGCGGATTGGCCGAAACAGATGGGTCGCGAGAACGAGCTCATCGAGACCATGGCGCAGCAACACCCAGCTGATGAAGGACAGGCGAAACAACAAGCTTGGACGAATCACAGCCCCGTTCTCGTTCTGCTACGCTGCAATGCGCCACCTGCAGCTCACGTTGTGGTTTACCGTGGCCTAACCTGCCTTGGTGTCGTTTGCGCGATGACGCTGCATCCGCTTGACCCGTGCCTCCAGCCGAGCCACGTCGTCACGCAGTATCTCGACTTCACGCAGAAACGATTCCAGCTCCACAGCGGTTGGCACGTCCTCGCCTTCAAAGTGCAGATAGTCCGACACATCACGGCTGAAACTGTCGAGTGCCTGACGTGACCAAGTCGTTGCGCCGCGCATCAGCCGCCCGACTTGGTGGGCAAACACATCGCCGGTGAGGTGCGACAAATGCTCCTCCCAGTCGATTTCCATGCTGTCGAGAACCTGCTTGAACCGCTGCCCTAACTCGACATCACCCTCAACCTCTACACTGCCCGAAAAGAGCACTCGGCTCGCATTGTGCCCGAGGGCCAGGCGGGCAAAACCCAGCGGCGATCCACTCAGTGTAGTGTCGGGAATGCCGTCGAAGTGGGCTGCCACACCGATACCCGTCTCGCTTGGCCGCAAGTAGGCGCGCAGCGGCGTGTCCCGAATCTCTACCGCGACCACCTTGCCGTCAAATTCGGCCAGCTGGTGGGCGCTCTCTGGCACCAGGCGCAGGTACTGCGACACGGCGGCCTCGATCGCCGCGGCCCAGAGCGTTGCCAGTTCGGCCAGGCCGTTCACCGTTTGGTCTCCAGAGCCAGATCCCTCGACTCTACTGCATAATCGCTTTCTCGATGCAGGACTACAGTCTTGGCGATCTTATCGTGCCAACCTTGCTTGCGTTTGTCGAAGGCCATCCAGACGAATCCCAGATATAACACGGCGGCGGACAATGCGTAACCCAGTACCCGCAACAGCGCTTGGCGCCAGCTGATGGGGCCCAGCGAGCGCGCATCAACGATCTGACAGTCCATCAATATCTTGCCGGGTGTAGCGCCCCACTTGCTCCAGAGCAGGACTAACAGTGCAACGGGCACCACTTTGGTGAACACAATATCGATGACACCGAGTCCGAGCGGTGCGTCCACACCGCCGGCCAAAGTGACGAAAGCATCCTGGCGGTAGGCGAGATACAGAACAGGCAGTGCGATCGCGCAATAGAGGGCGATGTCAATCAACGTGGCCGTGAGCCGACGCCAGAAGCCGGCGTAGCAAGCGCCGGTGCGCGCAGTCATGGCTTGTAGCCACGATGCACGGCGACGATACCGCCGCTCAGGTTGAAGTACTCGCAACGCTCGAAGCCCACGTCCTCCATCATGGTCCTTAGGGTCTCCTGATCGGGATGCATGCGAATCGACTCGGCCAAGTAGCGGTAGCTCTCCGCATCGTTGGCAATGAGCTTGCCCATCAATGGCAGCACGCGGAACGAATACAGATCGTAGAGCGGTGACAAGCCGGGCACGACGGGTTTGGAGAACTCGAGAACCAGCAACGGCGCGCCCGGGCGCAAGCAGCGCAGCATGGAGCCAAGCGCCGCAGGCTTGTCAGTGACATTGCGCAGACCAAAGCCAATACTTATGCAGTCGAACTGGTTGTCGGCGAACGGCAGACGCTCGGCGTTGGCTTGCACGTACTCGATATTGCCCACGACGCCACGATTGACCAGGCGCTCTCGCCCCTGCTGGAGCATTGCCGCGTTGATGTCGCTCAACACCACCAAGCCCGTAGCGCCCACCGTTGTGGCGAAACGCTCGCTGAGATCGCCCGTACCACCTGCAAGATCCAGTACCCGCTGCCCGCGGCGCACGCCACTGATCTCGCTGGTAAAGCGTTTCCACAGGCGGTGAATTCCAAAGGACATCATGTCATTCATGATGTCGTACTTGGAGGCGACTGAGTCGAAGACTGCGCCAACGCGGCGTACTTTCTCCTCGACAGGTACTTGCTCAAAGCCGAAGTCAGTGGTGCGCTTGCTGCTCACTGCGTGCTCCTTGTGTCGGCGCCCCAGGGTCCGGGCTCGGGTCGACTAGTCCGGTTGTTTGCGCTCGTAGCCCGCCTCTTTGGCGCGATCGAGGTAGTCCTGCCAATACTGATCGTAATGCGCACCCAGGTCGTAGAGCGTGTCCCAGGAATAGATGCCGGTATTGTGCCCGTCGTCAAAGTGTAGCAGCACGGCGTACGTGCCGACGGGCTCGATCTTTGTGATGTTGACGTCCTCTTTGCCCAGCTGCAAGACGCCTTGACCAGGGCCATGGCCGCGCACTTCCGCCGAAGGCGAGTAGACGCGCAGGTATTCGCAGGGCAGGTCAAAGCGTTGGCCATCATCAAAGGCGATGTCCAATACGCGAGACTTCTGATGCAAGTTTATCTCGGTAGGTTTGGGTTTATTCGACATGATTGCTTACCTCGGTTCCTCTCATTGTCACGCCACGCTGCACGTGCTTGCCTTGCGCGTCGCTGGCGAACATTCCCGTGTGCAGCGTTGAGCGGCACCGCGTTAACTACAGTATGTAACGGCTCAAATCCTCGTCCTGGGCCAGGTTGCCCAGGTTCTCATCGACATAAGCGGCATCCACCAAGACGGCCTGGCCGGAGCGGTCAGGCGCGTCGAATGAGACCGACTCGAGCAGTCGTTCGATGACGGTGTGCAGGCGGCGTGCGCCAATGTTCTCGGTGCGTTCATTGACTTGCCAGGCGACCTCAGCCATGCGCCGGATACCGTCCTCGGAAAAAGACAGTTCCACGCCCTCCGTGGCCAGCAGAGCACGGTATTGGTCGGTGAGCGATGCGTCAGGTTCGGTCAGGATGCGCACGAAATCCTCGCTGGTCAGCGCATCGAGCTCGACGCGAATGGGAAAACGACCCTGCAACTCGGGAATCAGATCCGAAGGTTTGGCAAAATGAAATGCGCCGGACGCAATGAACAGAATGTGATCTGTCTTGATCATTCCGTACTTGGTCGAGACAGTACAGCCTTCCACTAGTGGCAGCAGGTCGCGCTGGACGCCTTCGCGCGATACATCGGCTCCGGCAAGCTCGCTACGCTTGGCGATCTTGTCCATTTCGTCGAGAAATACGATGCCGTTCTGTTCGACGTTCTGCAGCGCGCGCGCTTTGAGGTCTTCTTCGTTGATGAGCTTTGCGGCTTCCTCATCGGTGAGCAGCTTCAGCGCTTGCTTGATCGGCAGGCGTCGTGAGCTCTTGCGGGTCCCGGATAGATTCTGAAATAGTCCTTGCAGCTGGCTGGTCATCTCTTCCATACCGGGCGGCGCCATGATTTCGACGCCGATGTTAGTTGCACTCAGCTCGATTTCGATCTCCTTGTCGTCGAGCTCGCCTTCGCGCAACTTCTTGCGAAACTTCTGCCGCGTTGTCTGGTCCTCCGGTTCGGCTTGTTCACCGGAGAAGCCGAATGAGCGCGCACGTGGCAGCAGAATATCCAGGATCCGCTCTTCGGCCGCGTCCTCGGCGAGATGTCGGACCTTGCTGACCTGTTGCTCTCGGGTCATCTTGATTGAGATATCGACCAAGTCCCGCACGATTGATTCGACGTCGCGACCCACGTAGCCGACCTCGGTGAACTTGGTTGCCTCCACTTTCATGAATGGTGCGTTGGCCAGCTTGGCTAGGCGTCGCGCGATTTCGGTTTTGCCGACGCCCGTCGGGCCAATCATGAGGATGTTCTTGGGCACGATTTCATTACGCAGAGGATCGTCGACCTGAGTACGACGCCAGCGGTTGCGCAGCGCGATCGCCACCGCTCTCTTGGCCGCTCGCTGGCCAATAATGTGTTTGTCCAGTTCCTGGACAATTTCCCGTGGCGTCATTTCCGACATGCTCTGCGCGCCCCTAGCTACTCAGTTAGCTCTTCGATGACGACACTGTGGTTGGTGTAGATGCAGATGTCGGCAGCGATATGCAATGCACTCTCAACGATGGCCCGGGCATCCAGTGTGCTGTGAGCCAGCAGCGCCGTCGCTGCGGCCTGGGCGTAGGCGCCGCCCGAACCAATCGCCAGCAAGCCGTTTTCAGGCTCGACCACGTCGCCGTTGCCCGAGATGATCAGCGACGTGGTGTGATCGGCGACGGCGAGCATGGCTTCCAGCCGGCGCAGCATCCGGTCGGTGCGCCAATCCTTGGCCAACTCGACCGCAGCCCGGGTCAGATTGCCTTGATGTTGCTCCAGTTTGGCCTCAAAGCGCTCAAACAGCGTGAAGGCGTCCGCGGTACCCCCAGCGAATCCAGCCAGAATGCGATTGTTGTACAAGCGCCGGACTTTGCGGGCATTGCCCTTCATAACCGTATTGCCCAGCGTGACCTGACCGTCGCCGCCGAGCACGACGCGCCTGTCGCGGCGCACCGATAGGATTGTGGTGCCGTGAAACTGCTCCAAGGCCTGTGCCTCCATTCTCCTAGTGGGCCGGTCATTGTACCTCAGTGCTCCACCCCACCGGGACAGAGCCTGAGCCTCAACTACCGTCAGAGAGATATGTGGTCAGCCTGGCCCGTTCCCAAGCGTGATTCAGGCCGGCTCACCCTTGTGCAGTTGGCCGGAGCCGAGCCGGGGCAGAGGAAGGTCGAATTCGCGCGAGGGGCGCGCGACGTAGTGACCCTGGACCAAGTCTACGCCGCATTGCCTGAGCACGCGCAGTGCTGTCGGGCTGTCGACCCACTCAGCGACCGTCTGCTTGCCGAGCGAGTGGGCGATGTTATTGATGGACGTGATGATCGCCCGATCGGTGGGATGTTGAACCAGCCCCTGGACGAAGCTGCCATCAATCTTGATGAAATCCACGGGCAGGTGTTTGAGACGAGAGAATGAGCAGTAGCCGCTGCCAAAGTCATCCAGCGCAAAGCGGCAGCCCATCTCGCGCAGTTCGTGGATCAACGTCTGTGCGGCCTCGATATTCGAGATAGCGCAGGTTTCAGTGATTTCGAAAATCAGACTGTGCGGTTCAATGGCCAGCCGTTGCACGGCGTCGCGGATGTGCTCGACGAGGTGGACATGATCGATGCTTTGACCCGAGAGGTTGATGGTGTAGTTAACGTCGTAGCCGTTGCGCCGTAGTGAGGCCAGCTGTTCGAGTGCGTTGTCGATCACCCACTGGTCAATTTGGCGCATCAGATTGAAGCGCTCGGCCGTGGGCAGAAATGCTCCCGGGAGTATGCGCTCGCCGCGTTTGTTGTCGAGGCGCACCAGGACTTCCATGATGGCTTCCGAAGTTGGTGTTGTACGACACAAGTGACGCCACAGTTCGCCGGATTCCTCCGGTAGCGTGTCCATGTCGACGTCCGCCAACGATACGATCGGCTGGTAATAGAGTTCGAACTCGTCCTTCTCCAATGCCACCCGCAGGCGGTTTGACCACCCGAGTTCAAGATCCATGGCGACGCGTTCGTCGTTGTTGGCCTCAAACACATGCGTCTGACTGCGACCGCGGCCCTTGGCGATGTGGCAGGCAATGTCGGCGTTGGCCAGAACTTCGTTGGCGCTGAGCGTATTGCGGTCAATGGGTGCCACGCCGACGCTGCAGTTGACCGTATAGCTACGCTGCTCGGCGATGAAGGGAAAATCCGATATGGCTTGGCGGTACTGATCGGCGATCTCTTGCACCTGCTTCTTGTCGACGCCGCGTAGAATCAAAGCGAACTCGTCGCCGCCAATTCGGGCTAGGACGTCGGTCTCACGCAAGCGGGCCTGCAGCTGACGGCTGACTTGAATGAGTAGGCGGTCGCCAGTCGCGTGATTCGTCGTGTCATTGATGTATTTGAAGCGATCAAGATCAATGTACAGCAGGGCGCTGCATTCGGCGCTGCGCTTGAGCCGGCGCACCTCTTGTTCCAGCGTATCTTCGAGATACTTGCGGTTGTAGAGCTCGGTGAGGGGGTCATGGTTCGCCTGCCACTTGAGTTCTTCTTCGAGCAGCTTGCGCGTGGTGACATCACGAAATGCTACCACCGCGCCTTCACGACGGTCCTGGATGTGTAGCGGAATAATGGTGCACTCAGCCAGGATGTTCATCCCATCGCGGTGTCGAAACACGGTCTCGTAGCCGTGCAGCTCATCGCCGCTGCGGTAAGCTTCATGCAGCAGGGCCTGTTCGCCCATATCGTGCGCGCCATGTTCCAGGGGGTGAAAAATTTCCTCAGGTGACTCGCCGATTAGCTCACCATCATCCTCGTAACCCAGGATCGACTTGGCCGCCTTGTTCGCGAACGTGATCAGCCCATTGTTGTCCACACCATAGACGCCATCGCCGACAGAGCTGAGTATGCTTGCCAGACGTTCGCGTTCCTGCTCAATTTTGCGCGTGATTTGAACGCTGCGACTCATCGCCGCGACGCGGGCCAGGAACAATTCATCGGCCTCGCTCTTGAACATACATTCGACCGCGCCCGCGGCCAGGCAATCCTTGATCACCTGATCTGCGTAGCTGCTGGTTAGAATAGCGGTGCTGATCTGGGTGGTGCGTGGGTCAGCGCGCAACTGATGGCAGAGTACATCACCCGTGGCGCCGGGCATGAAGTAGTCAATGATTGCCAAATCGAATGGTTGCGTGCGCGCCAAATCCATCGCCTCGGCGACCGAGCCAGCACTGCCGATCTCGTAGCCGTGCTTGGTTAGCAGGCGGCGTATCTTGGCTCGCACCGTCGGCGAGTCGTCGACGAAGAGAATGCGAATCGGATCGCCCTGGGGCGCCGACAGAAAATCGTGTGGTGCTTGTCCTTGCGCCGCAAGCAGCTTCGCCAACGAGCGGTCGCTGGTCTTGTAGTCGTCCCAGAGCACGAAAGCGGTGCGACCGCGTGTTGAGACCCAGTTGAGCTTGACGACGTCGGCTTCGAGACCCAGCACCAGGATGGGCAATGTGTCGAGGGGTGACTCGGTCAACTGAGCAAGAAACTCGTCGGTACTCGGGTCGGTGTGCGAGGGCCAGCCGATAACGACCGCATCAAACGGAGTTGATGCACTCAACCGTTGTGACGCCTCGCCGAAATCCGTCAGCTCTTCGACATGGTGGCCCGCTGGCAGCAGGTGTTTGCACACCGCACGGCGCAGGGTTGGGGAGTGTTCAATTACCAGGACGTGCGGCATCGCGAACCAGGTCTTTGTTGTTGGTTCAGTTCACCACCGGCCGTCCTGGTTGGCGGGTGCGCTCAGGAGTCACCAGCGTTGGCGCCCCTGGCTAGTGTTTTCGTGACCTGAGTCGCAAAACTTTAGCGATTAAATAGCCGTTGTGGTTCCCGGCGGGCGGTCGCGTCGTAAAAAGGCGCTGGCACCGGCGGCGGTCAGAATGCACCAAACCGCGAATAGCGCCCCAGGCAGTGCGGTCTCCGGGGTCGCGGCGAAATGTTTGAGCGCCAGGGCCACGCCCAAGCCCGCATTCTGCATGCCGATTTCGATGGCCAGGGTGAGTTGGTGAATGCGGTCAAAGCGATAAAGCCTGGCCATGTACCAGCCCGCGGCGTAGCCGGCGGCATTCATGGCCACAACCCAGCCGAATACCATTGGTCCCACACTGGCGATGCGTGCTTCGTTGGCTGCCACCGCGTAGCTACAGATGACGATAATCGCGACTGCCGCGAGCGCCGGGGCGATCTCGCGGGCCAGTGCGAGCCGAGGGCCGAGCTTGCGATGCAGCGCCATGCCCAGGCCCAGGGGCAACACCACTATCAACAGGATTGTCTTGACCATCGGCCAGAACGGGATGGGCAAGAACACGCCGCCCAGCCATTCGACGAGGGCGGGTGTCAGCAGTGGCGATAGCAGCGTCGCCAGTGTGGTCATGGCTATAGAAAACGCCAGGACGCCACCGGCCAAATAGACAATTACATTGCTGGCCATCGCACCCGGCGCGCAGCCGACAACAATGAAGCCCAACGCCAGCGTCGGTGGCAATCCGCCGAGCGTTGCCACGAGGAAACCCAGCGCAGGCATGACCGTGAACTGGGTCAGCACACCCAGCGCGATCGCGCCCGGACGCTGCAACGTGGCGCGTAGCTTCTCCGGTTCGAGGACGATGCCGAGGGCGAACATCGTCGCCGCGAACAACCATTCGAAGATATCGCGAAAAACGAGGAACAGCTGGGGGAATAGATACGCTAGTACCGCGCCAAACAGCGTCAACGGGGCAAGCCCGTTGGCAATCAGGCGCAGCAGTGCGATCACGCCTCAGGACAGCGCGCGGTTAGTGCAGCACGCCCGATCAATGCGCTTCAGTGGTGGGTGCGCCAGCCAGCAACTCGGCGTTGCGATCGGCCAGCGTCTTGATCAGCCCATCAATACCCTGTTCGCGGATGGTATCGGCAAAGCTGGTGCGGTAGGTTGCAATCATGCTGACGCCATCAACCATTAGGTCATAAACCTTCCAACCCTCCGGCGTTAAGCGCAACTGGTAGTGAACGGGCACGGCCGGCCCACCGCCACGACGTACCTCGCTGCGCACCGTGACGTCGTCCTCACCAGGCTTACCCGTGTAGGGCAGGAAGACGATCATGTTGTCCGTTATCTCATGGTCGCGCAGGTACTCAACCAACGCCGCAGAGTAGAAGCGAATCATGAGGGTGCGAAACTCGTGAATGAACTGACCGCGCTGCTCCGGCGTTGCTTGCGTCCAGTAGCGACGACCCAGCACCCACTTGGCTGAGCGTACGAAATCGATGTGGGGGACCAGGACAGTGTCGACCAGCTCGTACACGAGGGAGGGGTTGTCCTTGTACGAATCACGATTGTTCTTCAGCGACTGGAACATCTGGTCCGCCGTCTGCTCGAGAATCGTTTGCGGTGAATCTGCCGCAGTTGCGGCGGCGTTGGCGCTGAACAAAATGGTCAGAATGAGCGCCCAACTCAGCTGCAGCGTGGAAGTTTTCGCCAGCATCTTCATGTCATCAGTGCCTCTGTCTGGTGTGGCGGGTCCGGCAGCTGCCGCCCCTTCCCAGCCATACATGGGGTTTGTTTCCGCGAATTCTACGCTAGGCTGAACTGCTTGCGAAACCAGCGCATTGCTGCGCTGCCGCACTTTACCCGGCCAGGGGCAAGTACTACCATGTTTAGCTTGTACAAGTTGTCGTACTCAGCTGGATTCAGCACCCCGTATATCGGCCCCAGCCTCAAGGTCCCTTAGTTGTCACAACCGGCAATCAAAGCTATGTATTCGGCACCTGAACTGCTGCTGCCTGCCGGCAGCCTCAAGCACATGCGCTATGCATTTGCCTACGGCGCCGATGCCGTGTATGCCGGCCAGCCCCGCTACAGTCTGCGTGTGCGCAACAACGACTTCACATTGGAGAATCTGGCCACGGGCATCGGCGAAGCGCGCTCGCTCGGCAAGCGGTTCTTCGTCGCCAGCAACATCCTCGCGCACAACGCCAAGGTCGACACCTACCTGCGTGATATGGCGCCAATCGCGGCGCTGCGCCCGGATGCCCTCATCATGGCCGACCCCGGACTGATCATGCTGGTGCGCGAGCGCTGGCCCGAGATGCCGATCCACCTCTCGGTCCAGGCAAACACGGTGAATGCCCAGGCCGTGCGCTTCTGGGAAGGACAAGGCATCAGCCGCGTCATTCTCTCGCGGGAGCTTTCGCTGGGAGAGATCGCCGAGATCCGCGATGCCTGTCCGGACATCGAGCTCGAGGTCTTTGTTCACGGGGCGCTGTGCATCGCCTACTCGGGCCGTTGTCTGCTCTCGGGCTACTTCAATCACAGAGACGCCAACCAGGGTACCTGCACCAACTCCTGCCGCTGGGAATACAAGGTTGGGTCCGCGGTTGCGTCGGCGACGGGGCAGGACCGCCATCCCGCTGCGGACGAGGTCTATCTCCTGGAGGAGTCCGAGCGCCCCGGGGAGTACATGCCGGTATTCGAGGACGAGCACGGAACCTATGTCATGAATGCCAAGGAC